>Ga0315328_10001660_pt1 | contig 10376 bp, 11 predicted proteins | sample M120032315metaG_FD_203462 | JGI IMG/M metagenome (GOLD analysis project Ga0315328, IMG submission 203462) | Ammonia-oxidizing marine archaeal communities from Monterey Bay, California, United States - M1 200m 32315 | ecosystem: Environmental > Aquatic > Marine > Intertidal zone | place: USA... | reverse complement strand
TTGAACAATTTAGAATATTTTTTTCTATTTGTTTTAGTTGTCGAATTATTTCATTATTGCTATTTTCGTCAAATGAACATTTGACTTTGTTAAAGTATTTTTCTATGTAAACATCTTTAAAGGTGAAACATATAAATACACCATTAGAATTGGAATCATTATCAGAATAATATAATCTGTAAAAATCCCCTCCTTCCATAACATTATTTTTTGTTTTTTCTGATATCATAATATGATATATATTAAATTGTGATGGACTAACAGCCAAAAACATCGTTAATAAATGTAATACTATAAGGTTTAAGTAATTACTAAAATTTATATTCATCTATATTCTTGCATCAAATAAAGTGTGAGTAGGAATTCCATACTGATATTGTTAATATTATTAATATTATTAATTTGTTGTAACATTTGTTCGCATTTACAGAGATCATCCATAAATCGTTGTTTTTTAATTTCTAAATATTTTTGCCATAATTTGATGATATTGGGAGATGTATTATAATTTGCATTTAGTTTTGCTGTTATTTGTTTATATTTCACATCCATAATTATTATTATAATTATAGATTTATTTAAATAAAGATAAGTACCATTTAGATAGTAATGAAATTTATGGATACTCATTTTGAAGATTACATTAAATGTGTAAATAATGGTAATTTGCATCCCCAATTGAATAAATTATTTCCAGATAATATAAGTGATTTACAAAATACTATTTTATATGGACCTGCGGGCATCGGGAAATATGGTCAGGCATTATATGGTGTGCGTAAATACAGTCCCACAAATCTCAAGTATGAACGTAAATTAAATATTGTGTATGGTAAAAAAGATTATAATATAAAAATTAGTGATATTCATTTTGAAGTAGATTTCTCTCTGTTGGGATGTAATGCAAAATTTTTATGGTATAATATTTATACCCACATTTTAGATATTATATCCACCAGACCCAATTCTACAGGTATTATTATTTGTAAGAATTTTCACGATATTCATAGTGAGTTATTAGATGTGTTTTATAGTTATATGCAGTCACTATTTTTTATAAATGTAAAATTAGTATATATTTTAATAACTGAGCAAGTGGGATTCATTCCTTTTAATATAATTAATCGATCATTAATTTTACCCATGCGCCGTCCTTCAAAAGCAGTTTACGAGAAATGTATAGGACTCCCTCTCAAAAATATTAAACCATTTAGTATTCAAAATATTAAAAATGTAACTCTAAAAGCAGATGATTTAAATTCGATGCACAAATGTATTTGTGATAAAATTATTGCTCTTATTAACGATTATGAAAATATGGATTTTCTTATATTGCGCGAAAAACTTTATGAATTATTTATATATGATATAAATTTACCTGAAAGTATATGGTATATTTTATCTTATTATGTAAAATCCAAGCAATTAGATAAGGATGCAATATTTTCCGTTCTCGTAAAGTTGTATCCATTTTTCAAGTACTTCAATAATAATTATCGTCCTATTTACCATTTAGAGAATTTTATTATTTATTTATGTAAGACGGTTCATGGATTTTGATAAAGCCATTAAATTATTGGAATTGACTCCAGAGTTTAATGAACGTACTTTGAAAAAGGCTTATTACAAGAAGGCATTGTTATATCATCCAGATAAAAATAAAAAGGAAGGCGCAGACGACAAATTTAAAAACGTAGGGGCTGCGTATGCATTTTTAAGTGACAAAAAGAATCTTACGAAGGATAAATTGCCCAAAAATTTCCAAGATTTGATTAAGAAATGCCTTGCATTTATGAAATTGGAAAATAAGTGGGAAAATATATTTATCAATACAACTTTGCAATCCATTCTTCTCAACTACAAAGATATCCCGTTTAAAGTCTTTGAGAATTTAAATAAGGAACGGGCGCTTGAGGTTTATAATTTTTTAAGTTTGCATCAGGAGATATTTTCGGTGACAGATGAGGTATTGAAAAATATGAAGACTATTATAGAAAAAAAGATGACAAAAGATAATATTTTCATTTTAAATCCACATCTAGAAGATATGCTTGAGGATACAATTTATAAATTGGAAATAGATGAAAAAGTATTTTACATACCTCTTTGGCATAATGAATTATGTTATGATGCCTCTGGGAAGGATATAATTGTGCAATGCACTCCCGAATTAGAAAAGGGGATTACAATGGATAATGAAAATAATTTATATTATGTTCATCACGAAGAAATAGGAAAAGTACTGCATGCAGGGAAGCTAACCTTTACATTGGGGGGAAAAGTTTTTGAAATTCCTGCCCGTGAATTAAAAATTGTCCCTACCCAACTGTATATATTTTATGGACGCGGGATAGCATGCATAAATGATGACAATATATATAATATTAAAAAACGGGGGAATATATATGTTGAAATAAATTTAAGTTTAATACACATGGTTACGCCTTCTTGCGCACCACCTTCTTCTTGACCTTCTTCTTCGCGGCCTTCTTGGGCTTGGGCTCTGGCTCCTCATCAGACGAGAATGCTGGAGCTGCCGCGAAAGCAGGATCCGCCGCCTCATCTGCCGCTACCTCGTTTTCAACCTCTTCATCATCGGAATCCTCCATAATACAGAATCCCTGAATACGGACCGGCGGACGCACTTGTGCTTGAAGAAGCTTAAATGTAACGCCAAATTTTCCCGCGGCGTGCCATACTCCAGTGCACTCCATAAGTCCCTTCAGATGTGCCCGAGATTGAACCAGCTCCATCGGCGCCCCCGTAGGAGTGTCCATCTTGGGGGTATACAGTGGCTTTTTATTCATATCGTATAGTTCCACCTTATACACGTCATCCCAAAAGGGAATTCTCAGCTTAAGCGTGGGGAAACGCGAGAGGTCAGGCTCTCCCGTCGCCTTGTCCTTCGGATGCTTGAGAATTGGATACATAAGGGCATCGGCGACCTCCTTGCTCATCTTCGACTTACCAAACCATTCACGGGAGTTAGCAACAGCGTCGTTAAGCACCTTATCCTGAAATCGCTTGAGGGATGCATAGAAATATCCCTCCGAAGTCGATGAATCCTTAGAACGCTCACCAAATTGCAGATTCAGATCATATTTCTTACGATCCGAATCATCCATATCCCATTCATTAACACCCCATGTCATAACAAGAGGGAATTGCAGAATAAGCTTATTACCATTTAGTAGAACCGGAATTGTCTTTCCGCCCTTATTACCAAGCCGAGGCTTGCCATAAGTGATGTTGGAAACGTCGAAGTCCTTGGTTTTCGTGATGAGTTCTTGAACAGATGACATGATATAGTTTATAATTATGTACTATCTTTAAATCAATTTTTTTACAAAATGCAAGACGGTAAATGCTCATAAGTTTAAAGAAAAAGAATTAAACAATTTATATTTATATTTATATATATTATGAATAGAAAAATTACTCCAGTGCGCTTTTTACGAGAAAATATATATGAGACTTTGCCGCCCCATAAGAAAAGGCGAATGAAAATATCCAAAGAAAAGTTTGTTATACCCGAATATGGAGAACACGACAAATTTCTTGAGATTAATTTCAACTGTCAGCAACTACGTGAGATAGCCCGCTTTTATAAACAAAAACGGACAGGCAACAAACCTCACTTAATGTTTTTACTATATAATTTTTTAAAATATTCCAAATATGCACGCATAATTCAAAAAATATTTCGCGGATATCTTTGTCGATATTATTATAAATTACGTGGTCCTGCATTTAGGGCGCCAATAAATTGTGTAAATGAAACAGATTTCATTACACTAGAGAGATTAAATAATATTCCAACAAAACAGTTTGTGACCTATACAGATAAAGATGGTCATCTTTTTGGCTTTGACATTTGTTCTCTCCATAATTTATTTTCACATAAAACCGCCGCAGCCATTAATCCTTATACCAGAGAGAAATTTTCGCAAGAATTTAGAAATAACATTCGACGTATTTTGAAACTTTCCAAAATATTTGGCGATAGTATTAATATTGCCATTGAAGATACATATAAAGGGTTAACGCCGCAAAAACAAATGGAACTATTTTGTGTTTCAGTATTTCAAAAAATTGATGATTTAGGAAATCATAGTAACACCCAATGGTTTTTGTCTTTAAATCGCTTATATTTGATAAAGTTTGTGCGTGAATTAATGGATATATGGGTGTATCGTGCTAATTTATCATTGAGTATCAAACAGAAAATTTGTCCCCCCTATGGAAACCCCTTTCTCGGGTTTAATATGTCACAACTGCATACAAATTTACCCATGGTCACATTAAAGCATAATATACTTAAAATTATGGAAAATTTGGTAACAAAAGGCATTGACCGCGATTCAAAAGTATTGGGGGCATTGTATATTTTGACAGCCCTAACTCTTGTAAGCCCAGATGCCGCGGAAGCCAGACCAGAGCTTTATAATTCCGCAGCACCCTTTTAATTATATTTGTGGAAAAAATACTTAAAAGAATATTCATACTGAATTGTATAATGGTCTCAAAAGCCAAGAAGCCTGCTCGCAAACCCCGCGCCACTAAGGCGAAGAAAACCACGAAGGTGGAAGCCGCTCCTGCTGCTCCTCCTGCCGCACCTGTCAAGGCTGCGGCGAAGAAGACGTCTGTGAAGGATGAGGTTACGCTTGCCGATGCGTTTGTTCATGTTCTTGGGCAACTGACTAGCCTTCGTAGTCAGCTTACTAACATTACAGGTCAGGTGCGTGTGCTGGCGAAGCGCGCTGATCGCGAGCTTCGCGCAGCCCAGAAGGCTGGCAAGAAGCGTTCTTCTAAGTCTGGAACCCGTGCTCCCAGCGGCTTTGTGAAGCCGACGCTTATTAGCAAGGAGCTTGCTGCTTTCCTTGGGAAGGATTGGGGAACTGAGATGGCGCGCACCCAAGTTACCCGCGAGATTAACTCCTATATTCGTGCCCATAACCTTCAGGACCCAAAGAATGGTCGCCGCATCCTTGCGGATACCAAGCTTCGTAAGCTTCTCAAGCTGCAAAAGAGTGATGAGCTGACTTACTTTAATCTGCAGCGTTATATGAGTCCGCATTTCGCGAAGGCTGGTGCGAAGGCGGTGAAGAGCTCGTAAATTTATTAATGTAAAATAAAAAATTATATTTTATATTAACATGTAGTGGGGGGAAAGATGAATTTATCATCTTCTAGTATCTGCTGTATACCATCCTCATCAACGCCTTTATTTCTAATACACGGGGGAGTTTGAATACTATTTGTATCGAACATAATAATGTTTTTTTTTATTTTGTGTATAATATTATTATTATTGTAGGCAAGCCAAGCAACAAAATCATTCTCTTTGAGATTGGTAAATCTTTTATAAAGGGTGTAATAATATCCAAATTTTTTCCGCCTATTTCCTTGTGAATAATCTGTGCCTGTTAAGATGCAAAGGCACTTAAAGTCATATAGAGACATATCAAATACTGCGAGGATATGCTGCAAATTATAGGATAAGAGTGTTTGTTTTTTTAAATCAAAGTGTCTAAGTACCACTGGGCACCCATAGACAAAGAGATCCATGTCATCACTTAAACATGCATTAGCTTTACCATCTACGACCATCTTGGCACATACCATATCGGCTTCCCCTTCCGCTATTATATAATCAATACCGACTGCTTTTAAAAATTGTTTAACCTTGCGAATTTCGTAGCCCTTGACTCGTATAAATTGCTTTTCCAGAATCTTCATTTTCTCGATAATATTATTTCGTTGATTCTTCGTCAATCTATTTTCCAAATTTTGTTTCATGATATTATATTCTTCTTCTGCTTCCTTTTTCTTCAGTATTCTTTTCTTGATAGTATCGAGCTTTTCCGAAGGTGGGGCTCCATCAAAAACAAAGATAGGGGTTATATTATATTTTTTAAATAAACCGCACATAATATACATATTCTCGATGATTGTGCCATTGCCCTTGAAGCGATAGAGATAAATAGAAGTATCAATCACTATGGTTTGTCCTTCAAATGCTTTCAGCTGACGCTTTTTTATAGATTCTGGGCAAAATTTGCGTATATAATAATTAAGGCTGGGTATGCCCATTTTTGGATTTAAAATAACAAATGCATTTTATTTTAAATCAATTTATTAGCGTCGCCGGCGTCTGCGTGTGCGACGTTTTCGCCGCCGACGACGTCTACGCGTGCGATGTTTTCTGCGCCGTCGGCGCCCACCCTTATTATGGATGCCTTCCCATGTAAATGTCTCCTTCACGGACTCCTTAAATCCTGGTCCTTTGCCCGTCACTTTTCCCACCAAGTAATTGGGGAGCTGGTTATGGCGCCAAGTCCATTTAAAAGGAGATTCGATTTTATGCAGAACAGAACCTCCGCTATCCGTTTTGCGGCGATCTCGCGTACGCGATCTGCGCTTTTGACTTCTTTTCGTTTTCCCCATTATATATAACAAAGAGAAATTAATCTAATTCACAAATTGTCATCCGCATTGTATCAAAAAGACGCGCCATCTGCTTGTTTGATTTATTTTTTATATAAAAAGTGCGCATTTTTCTATAATCAGCTAAAAATAAGGGATTAGTGTAATGTGACTCAATAAAAGAATAAAATTTATCCATATTATTATCATATCTATCAAAACGCAACGTATTTATATTATTTTTTTCACACCACTTCAAAAACGCATCGTAATTATACAATAATATACACTTTATTATGTAATAGGAAAACACATTCGTATTTTCTTTATATAAATAGCGTCTTGCTACGTCACTAATTTCATTTTTTTCAAATAAATGTTGATAGGATATACCCATAAAATTCAAAATCTTTACCATTTGAAACAAGGCAAATATACGTTCAAATTGAATGCAAAAATCAGAATACAAGAGAAAATCCTTATCGTTTAATTTATCATCCAATAGGTTATAAGCACAGAATAAACAATTCATAATGGTTGCCCAAAACTCGCTGTATGCTTCAAAAGCATTCATATCGCTTTTTATAGGAAATAATTTCTCCAATTTTGCATTCAACTTTTGACATGAAAAAGTAGAAAAATCCAAACCCAAAGTATGAAAACTCTCGTGTATGAAAACCTTAAACCATTCCTCTTTTCTATACACAACAATCGCACCATCCAAAGGACAACTGGTGGTAACTGCTGAATTACAATGTTCAGGTCCCAAAACTTCCATTAACTCTATTGGCATTTTTTTCTTAAAGGGAGTACAGTATAAATAAATCTTGAGATTTTTACCACAATATTGCGATGAATATAAAAAAGCTACGCGTAACCACATCAGCATTTGATGCACCATTTTGTCATACAATAACGTATTCCCCATTGTGATTTTATGGAATACAACAATATAAATACTAATAGATCTATTAAACATTCTACACGTATAATGCATATAAGCTTTTGAATCCTTCTTTATATATTGCTTTATGACCTCAGGAACATAATTACTCGATAACAAAGGGGGGGACGGCACTTTAATATTTCCCCCAATAATCTTTTGCTGCTTTTTAAAACGCCGTTGTTTCATTAATAATTTAATAAAAGTATCAGAATTATACAAATCAGTGTAGAGTTTTTTAATAATAATATCTTGGTGACGCTGTTGGTTTGGGTTATGTTTTTTTAAATAATTATCTACATCATTCAAAAAAAAATTCATAAATTTTCTGGAATTTTGTGAGAAATGCATTATATATTATATACATATTGTTTTAGATATCTTTTCTAATTTGCATTAGATGATCCCAAGTTTCTGTTCCTTGCCCTCTCCCTAGGTAATGTGTCAACTTTGCATCTAGGGTCTTTTGGAGGACATCTCTGGGCAATTTGTTTTGTGTAAATTTTGCGAGCAACGCATCTTTCATAATTTCATTTTTTTGTGCCCAAAAGGGGTCATCCGCAGTTACCGTTGTTGGGCGTAGACGCGTTCTTTTGGATTCGCCGGGTAATTTTGCTGTACCCGTTTTCCCCCCCGCCGCTTTGGCTAAAACGGGATTTTCCGAAAAAACGGATCCTGATCCTAAACTAAATTGTTCATAAAATTCGGGATTACCCTCTTTGAATTTACTCCCCTGATAGAAATGTTCCACCGTGTTCCATGTTTTCCCATCTTTTTCAAAGGGATCTATATAGAAATTGGATAATACTTTACGCCAATCTTTCATAGCAGCGAGTTTTGCAAATCTGTCTACGTCTGCTGCCAGTATTTTCTCACCCGCGCCCTTGCCCGGGGGTTTATTCTGCGATTTGGAATAGAACATGAAAACAGTGTTGTCATTATATAATGGCGTTTCTCCTCCTTGGGGTGTATCTCCCTCCTTGAATTTTTGAAAAGCGGGGATTTTATCAAAAACCCCATCTCCCGTCATACACGTGTGGGCAATCTGTTTAACGAGACCATAGGGCAACTCTTTAAATGTAAATATCTTTTTGTCCTTGTATGCTATCAATTTATAATGAATACCTATATAATCTAAAATGATATAGTATTGGGGACGAAAGGTACCATCTTGTGTCAAAACATTATCGGCTAACTGACCACATTGAAGAACATTTTTCAAATCTCCCTGATGATAACTTTGACTTGAAAGAATAATAAGCTTAACATTTAATGCCCTTTCAAGGGTTGAAATAGCCCACATATCACCCCAAAAATCGCACGTTTTAATAAATTCTTTGAAATCATCCAGTGTATTTAATCCTTTCATCATCTTAAATTCATCTTCTATAATGCGGGCAGTATTCTGACCTTCTTTCGTTAATTGGTCAAATTTGGTTCGTAATTCCGCGCCCATTTTCGCATATTTTTTTGCTTTTTCCTTGTCAGCTCGATTGTCTTTATGTAATTTTTTCACTTTACCAAATTGTTTTTTAATTGCCGCCCTTTCCCTTTTATTTTTCTCTAATTCTTCTAAGAGATCATTGTAGATAGTGGTATAATTATCAAATGTGTCTTGTGTTACCGCATTCGCAAGAATATCACGTTGTTCATCAACAGAATGAGGAGTACTGGTTACCGAAAAGGCATCGCGAATACTCGCAAAAAGACAATCGCCTCCCCCCTCGTTATCGAAAATTTCATAGTTACCATTATTGAGAAATTTTTGAACCCAGTTGTTTTTTGTCATTTGATTATACTCGTCTTCTGATTTTTCGATCAATTCTTCTATTTCTATCTCGTCATCACCATCTTGCTCTTCTTCCCCGCCACCGTTCTCCCCCGTGTCATCTCCTTCCACTTCAGTATCCCCCTCGGTCTTTTTTCCTTGCAGAGTTAGTATATATTCTTTGGTAACAAAAGTGTATAAGAGGGGATAATCCAACAGGTTCAGATCAATATCATTATCCACATCCAATAATTTAGTATAGTCGCGATTGAGGCATTCAAATACACCAATCTGTGAAACTACGCGATCATTCACCACTAAATATACAGGAACATATAAAATGCCCTTGGTTACAAAGGAATATCTTATATTACCTAAAGCTATAATTATGTCGATATCATAAATATGCATGGAATAGAGAGCAGAATTGAAACCTACATCCTCTTCATCAACTTTACGATTGTCGGGATAATCTATTGTGTTATTTAAACGAGATAACACCATATATTTAATTAAATATTAAAAATTTTCTTAAGTATTTATCGTCTTTTATTTCAGCTATATATGACCATAATTTCTTACGCCGAAAGACGAGTTCAATATTTTCTGGATCTTGTTCAAATATAACAATATCCTGAATGATATCGTCTTTCTTTTTTTTTCGTTTAGATATTTCATAATAGTCCGCAATTCTATCCAATTCTTTTCTGGTATAATTTGTAGAATAGTTTATTTCATTTGCTACGTAGTCATCCATATTGGGAATGGAAGTCATCTCCAACAAGTCTACTTCACGCAACAAATCATCATATGTGACATCAGGTGATGATTTACGCACCGGTTCAATTAAAGAATAAGAAATATTTGTTATATCAGTATCGTCAGGTATAGAATGCATATAATTTATATAATGTATATATTTTAAATCATTTCTGCTATATCCATAAATTTAAAGATTGTTTTATTCGTCAAGGCAGGATATAAGCTGGTTGAAGCATTTGCTATGAGACTAACATGCTTATATATCGATTCCCACTCCTTTTCACCTACAAATTGGTCTTTTCCCAATTTAATAAATATAAATATATTTTCTGAAATCTCGTCAATGATTTTTTTTTTCTCCTTATCATTAAAGTATTGATTTTGCTTCTCTATTAAATTATTTACTAACTTATATATTTTATCCTTTTCGATTATATCCAATAGCATAAGATTGGCAAAAAAACAAGATAAAGCGCG
>Ga0315328_10001647_pt1 | contig 10414 bp, 5 predicted proteins | sample M120032315metaG_FD_203462 | JGI IMG/M metagenome (GOLD analysis project Ga0315328, IMG submission 203462) | Ammonia-oxidizing marine archaeal communities from Monterey Bay, California, United States - M1 200m 32315 | ecosystem: Environmental > Aquatic > Marine > Intertidal zone | place: USA... | reverse complement strand
TTTCCAGGAAAGAAGTAATGGTAGGTGTAAGATGTTCCAAACTTTATATCATGATTTGGGCTAGGCGCATAATCAAAATCTATTCTTCCTCCTAAGTCTTCAATTCCAGACAAATATCCATAATCAATATTAAAGTTCTCATCACCAATACTTGTATTCCGCTGTTCTGAAACCCCAAAATCTGTATGGAAAGAATATTTGCTATATGTAAGTGTAGTATTACTAAAAAGTTTATCTGAAAATAAATGATTCCATCTTAATGTAGAAGTAATATTACCATAACCTAAACCGAAATTTAAGGTGCCTTCTTCTGAAGATCCTTCACCTCCTTTCCCTCCCTCTTGACTACCATCATAATCTACACCAAAAACATCATTGCCCATATAAGCACTTAAATAAATTCTATCCCTTTTAGATATTTTATGATTAATCTTAGTATTTAAATCATAAAAATACAAACTCAAGTCTGTACTTGCTGGCATAAATGGGTTTACAACTAAATCAACATAAGTTCTTCTTCCAGAAACTATAAAAGATGTTTTATTTTTAATTATTGGTCCTTCAAGAGTTAATTTAGAAGAAATTAAACCAACTGTTGCATCTGCTTTAAACTCCTTCATATTTCCTTCTTTCATATCAATTTGTAAAACAGAAGATAATCTTCCCCCAAATCTTGCAGGAAAACCTCCTTTTGTAAGACGAACTGTTTTAATTGCATCTGCATTAAAAACAGAAAACAAACCTCCTACATGAGATGCATTATAAACAGGAACGCCATCTAGAAGTATTAAATTTTGATCGGGACCACCACCTCTAACATAAAAGCCAGAAGAGCCTTCACTGGACTGAACTCCAGGTAGTAATTGTATTGCTTTTAGAACATCTACTTCACCTAAAAGAGCAGGGATTGTTTTTATTTGTTCAATTGGTATCTCAATAACTGATGTCTGTGTTTTCTCAACAATATTCTTATCTCCAGTAACAACCACTTCCTTAATATTTATAGACGAAAGCTGAAACTCAATATCATACTTCATACTATTATTAAGTTTAAAATTTTTGTTCTCAGTTTTATATCCTATAAAGGAATAGGAAATATCGTATGTGCCTTCTGGTAAGGTTAAGCTATAAAATCCATAAGTATTTGATGTAACACCAAGATTCAATTCTTTACAATAGATATTTGCACCAACAATACTTTCTCCATTATTTGCATCTGTTATATAACCACTAATTGTGTGTTTATTTTGAGCAAAAACATTTGTGAAAATAAAAACTAAAAGAAAAATTGATTTTATTAGATAGGCTCTCATAGATTACAAAATAACGATAATTTATCTAATTATTGTACTTAATTAAAAAACTGTATTTATTCTTTTCTCAACTGTTCCATCATCGTAAATATACAACAAGATTTTATTAACCTGAACTTTTGTTTTTCTTCCTAATAAATCGGTAATGTATAGGAGTTTTCTTTCCGTATTTATGAACTCTGTTATTGATGTATTCATCTCACAATTGGAAGGTAAAGGATTTAACTCCAGCGGAATCCCAGCTACTAAATTTTGCCCTAGTAAACCAGGATAATCTGGTGAATATCTTGTGCACCTAAAAGTAGAATTTGCCCAACCATTTTGGGAAGTAGCAATTGGGTCTCCTTGTGATAAAGGCCCTGTATTTATAACAGGATTTACATATTCCCAAACCTTGCTTTTTGTATTGTCAACTTCAAAAAAGGTGCCATGAGCGCCATCACAAATCAGGGTATTACCACCAGCTAATTTTTGTGCTCCTGAAATATAAGAAGCATAGAAACTATTTGGAGTAGGATCGGTATAATTCCATTCTGCACTATCGGGATCAAATGTATTATTCGTATTTAAAAAATAATTTCCATTTATATCTTTCGGAGGATTTACAATATCGATAGAACTATATCCTCTCCCCTGGCCGTTATTAAAGATCATTATTTTACCTCCATCTTGCAAGCTATCTGGAATCCAATGAACATTATGTTGCCCAAAAAGTTTTTGATCATTTATTGTCCCTTTGTCATAACCCTGAGGATTTCCCCATCTATATAAAAAATCTCCTCCTTTGCCAGCATTTCCACCATTATGAGTAGCTGCTTCTGCTGTATTTGTACTATGGTCAATTATATAAAATTCGGAAAGGGTTCGGCTACTTATTACTATTTCATCTGTTTGTACATTATAATCAATAGAATTTCCGTGTAACCAATCTTTTTTTCCATTTCCAGAATAAAAATTAATGTCCAAAAGTTCTGGGTGATTCGAAACAATTCCATAATTAGCTTTTGAAGTGTCAAAGTCCTGAACCAAATGATCCCACAAATGCCACTCCCAAACAATATTGATTCCATTATTTCCTTGAGGCTCAACTTCCAGAATATAAGTAGCCCAAAGTTCATTGTCGACTAATGCAGAAGGATCTCTTCCAGAGATTATAGCATCTATTGACGATTTATATTCCCAACACAAAACCAAAATATTGCCATTTGGCATTGGCGCAATATCATGATGTTGATGATAATTACTATCAGAAAAATCATACGACCATAATAGAGTATTATTCCAATTTCTTTTTTCTACTCTCCCACCACTTCCTCCTCCACCAAATACTATATTTTGAATTCTACAAGTTCTTAATAAACTCCCATCTTCTAATAAATAAACAGACAATCCTGACTTATAATTACTTTGCCACGAATGAACTAATTTTCCGCAATTATCAATTAAATACGTGCCTTCATCAGGAGAGAAAAGGGTGTAGCCATCAAAGGAACCAATATCATATTGAAATAAACCAACTGTCTGATTCTGAGAAAATGCAATAAATGACAGAAAAATGAAAAATAATAGAATCTTCTTTCTCATTTTTTAATGTTTCTTATTCCACAATAATCTTTTGCAAGAATGTCCCTTCACTATTTTTAACTTCTAAACAATAAATTCCTTTTGCAAAAGCAGTAATGTCAATCACTTCTTTTGTGTTAATAGAAACTACTTTTTGTCTGACAAAAATTTCTTGTCCTAAAACATTCTTAAAAGAGATAGTAATCTTTTCATTTTTACTGTTATTTAGATCAATCGTTACCTGATTTGAAGTAGGATTAGGATAAACGATAATCTTCTTAGCAAAAGAATCATCCGATACTCCAGTTGTCCAAACATTACCAAAATTCATTCTAATCATTGGAATTTTACTTATCCAATACCAATCTCCAAATCCTTGACTACCAATATTACATCCATTATCCTGAATATAACAGGTGCTCGACCAGGCATCACCAGAAACCCCAATTGCAGAAGTGTCTAAAGGATGGGCATAACCACCAATTGCAGCCATATAAGTTGTACCAGCTAAAAGATTAATCCCTCCAGGAATCTCAAATGTTACCCAATTATCCAAATCTGCAGATTGAATCATGTGATCATCTGATTGTGTCAGCCATATCTTTGTACCACCTGCTGCATCAATTTCAAAAACTACTGCATAAATCTGAGCCCCAGGAACTGAAATTGGAGATATGTAAGCCGAAATAGAAGTTAAATCATCTGTGTCATATATATCGTAATAAGCACCAAGAACCATTCCTCCACAACTTCTACCTACTCTCCAATAAGATTGGTAATCGTTAAAATCACGGCCCATAATACTATCGGTTACAATGGATGAGGTTGAAATAGTATCTGTTCCTGTTGAATCCGAGGTTGACCAAGTATAAAAATCAAACATTCCAGTATTTGTAGGAGTAAAAGTATTGTTCGTGACAAAAATATTAGTGTCCATTGTAAAAAGCATTGTGTCATTACTTGTAGAAGAAAAAACAGAAGTGCCAATATCATCAAAAGCTTCTACATTTAATCTAGTATTTTGAGAAAGTGCGCCTAAATTTGCTACAACTCCTTCAAATTTATAAGGGTTTGCTATTGCTTGATTCATAGGATAAAATTTATACCCCATTGCAAAGCCTTGTGTAGTTGGGGTAGTGTGCCATCCTCCATGATTTGCTTCTAATAATTCTAATCTGTTTGCTGGCGTTTCAATAATTTGCATATCATCAATCATCCAATAATATACCCTTGCTTCCCAACCAATTCTTACATAAACAGTAGAGGAATTTCCAGCAACAGATGAAATATTCAAACTTACATATTGAGGATCAGGAGATTGTGTATTATTAGTTGCATTACCTTGCACACTGTAGTCGGTCCACATCATGCTATCGGTACTAATAGAAACTTTCAAATTCAGATTATTATTAAACCTGAATGTTTGCTGAAACTCCAAACTCACATTTGGATAACCAGATAAATCAATAGCATTTGTTGTGAAATAAGATTCAATATACTCATAAGTAGTTCCTGATGGCTGTCCATAATTCCAATGATTAGAAGAGTCTGGATCAGAAAGTAAAAATCCATTTGATGCAGTAGTTGAATTCATAGGAGATGATGCAGACGCTCCTTGATTAGAATTCCAATACCCCCAAGAACCAACAAAAGAATGTTTCCATGGACAAGTAGCTATTCCTCCTGACGCATTATTCGTATAAGTACTCCATCCGGAAGGAAATCCGTTTCCAAAATCTTCTGACCAAATTGGAGTTTGGCTTTTAACAGAGGTTTGAATTTGTTTTTTTACTTTTCCAGTAAAGATTGCATCTGGAGAATTTTGCTGTGCCATTAGAGAGACCGAAAATATAATAGCTAAGAATAGTAGTGTTTTTTTCATAATTTATTATTTTAAATTGAGTGGCAAACTTAAAGCAATTTTTTGAAATAAAAAAACCCTACCAAGTTTGGTAGGGCTTCATTATAAAAAACAATTCTTTTTTTATTCTACAATAATCCTTTCAGTAATTGTAGTAGTTGAGTTCTTAATTTGGATTAGATATACTCCTTTTTGGAAAGTAGATAAATCAATACTCTCTTTATAGATGCCATTAACTGATTGAGAGATTTTAAATATTTTTTGCCCCAATACATTGGTAATCTTTATAGTATAAACATCTGTTTCTACATGATTCATCTCAATTGTAAGAATACCATTTGTTGGATTTGGATAAATGCTCAAATTTCCATTAAACGTAGTTTCATTAATTGATGATGGAGTCCAAAGTGTCCCAAAATTCATTCTAATCATTGGTGTATTATTAATCCAATACCAATAACCAAACCCTTGGCTTCCTAAATTACATCCATTATCTTGTATTCTAGACATTGTAGGGTCAGCCTCTCCTGAAACACTAATACCAAAAGTGTCAATAGGGTGCGCATATCCTCCAATAGTAATCATGTATTGCTGACCAAATTGAGGGTCGATAGAAATAGCGGAATTGAAAGGAATACTTACCCAATTATCTAAATCACCAGCTTGAATGGTGTAATCATCCGTTTGCTCCAAAAGAATGAAGCTCATTGGACTAGAAGTAGTATCTACCTCATACAATACGCCAAACATTTTTGCTCCTGCAACTGAATAATCAGCAACATGAGCAGAAACAGAAGTTAAATCATCAGCAGCATAAACATCAAAAATATTTCCTAATTGTAGGCCTCCACACATTCTGCCAACTCTCCAGCCTCCACCAGCAACATCCTCATCTCTTCCATAGATGGTGTCAGTAATAATAGATGTTAAAGCAGTAATTGGTGTTGTAGGAAAACTATCCGCACTACCCCAAATATTTATATTGTAGACACCTAGAGCTGCAGGGTCAAATGTTTGAAGAGAAGAAAAAACAACTGTGTCAAATGGTGCCATATTAATCGTGTCACTAACATCAGAATGAATCAGAACTCCAATATCATTAAATACCTCGACATTTAGTCTGGCTCCATTCAGTGTTTGAGCTCCTTGATTTGCTGCAACTAATTCAAACTTATAAGGATTTGCAGCAGATTGAATTAGTGGCTTAAACATATATTGCATACTAAACCCTTGAGATACTGGTGTATTATACCATCCACCATGATTAGCTTCAATAGCTTGCATAACATAATTACCTGTAGATATTAAGTTAATGTCATCAATCATCCATCCATAAGCAATCCATACATTAGGATTTGTAGATTGGGTTGGATAATTTGTTGTCCAGCTGTATCGAATCCAAACTGTAGAGGCATTACCTGCAATATAAGGATAAAGATTAATGGACCTTAAAGATGGGTTAGAATAAGCTGATCCTCCAGCTTGTGACAAGACACTATAACCTAAATTATCTGCAACTGTTGTGAAAGTTATTCCATCTGTACTTACTTGCACTTCTTGTAAGTCGTTAAATCTAGCGCCATATTCATTGTATGACAATGTAACATTATCAGTGCCTGCTAATCCCATAATGTCAATGGAATTTGCAATCGTCATGGTATAAGTTACATTTAACGCTTGAGTTCCTGAGCCAATGGTAGGATCTCCGTTACCAAGTTCTGCAAAATTACCACCAGATGAAGAGGATATAGGGCTATTAAAGTACCATCCATCAACGTTGGCATCTATTGACCAGCCATAATCTGGTGGATTTTGGCCACTATTGTCTAATACCCAATCAGAAGGATTCGAAAAATCATTAGACCAGAAAGGAGCTGCCATTTCTGGTGAAGAAGGTATAATTCCTTGAGACTGATCAGCTTTTCTCGCTTTTAACTCTTGTTTCTCAGAACTCAGATACTGAGGAAGAGCCATTTGACTAAATGAAAGTAAAGCAGCTAACATTAGGGTGGTAATACTTGAAAATCGTTTCATTTCTTTGAGTTTTTTTAAGTTATTAAATTTGTTCTATTCAACTACAATCCGCTCTGTTACTGAGGAATTAGAATTAATAATATTAAGTAGATAAACTCCTTTGGCAAAAGAAGATAAATCTAAATCTTTCCTGAAGGTTCCATTTAAGAATACTCGATAAGAATAAACTTCTTCCCCTAATACATTGCTAAGAGAAATAGAATAATCATCTGAATTTGTATTGCTTAAATCAATAGTAATATTGTTATTTGTAGGATTAGGATAAACCTCTAATTTTCCCTCAAAAGTAGTTTCACTTATGTTTGAAGTATTCCAAGGCATTCCCATATTCATTCTTATCATAGGAGCGCTAGATATCCAGTACCAATCTCCAAAGCCACCAGAACCCAATCCGCAACCATTATCTTGAATATGATTTGTAGCGCCTTGACCAGTTCCCGAAGTAGAAATAGCAAAAGTATCTAAAGGATGGGCATAACCGCCTATAGCAATCATATATGCAGTGCCTGCAGTAAGAGTTTGGCCTCCATTGAAAGGAATAGTTACCCAATTCCCAAGATCAGTTGCTTGGATTATATGATCATCCGTTTGAGCAAGCCATATAGGATCTCCTTGAGGATCTACCTCATAAAGTGCCCCAAACATTACTGCATTTGCAACAGATATATCATTTACAAATGCAGAAACAGAAGTCAAATCATCCGTGACATAAATATCAAAATCAACACCTAAAACCATTCCTCCACACGATCTTCCAACTCGCCAATAGCCATCTTCTTGTCCCAAGTCTCTACCAAAAACTGTATCTGTAACTATGGATGCCATATAAGTAGTGTCCGTAGTTGCGGAATCTCCTTCTCCCCATATTTGCATATAATAAATTCCCATATTTGCCGGTGTAAATGAATTGCTTACTTCTAATGTGTCTTGCATTGACATTGTTAAAGTTAAATTAGTAGATGAATCTCTGAAAACTTGAGTATTCAAATCATCCAAAACTTCAACATGTAATTTACTGTTTTGAGTGGCAATCCCTTGATTCTTCAACACTGCTTCAAAATGATAAGGATTTGCTGTTACTTGATTCATAGGGTTAAAAGTATAATCTAATCCCATACCTCCAGCAGTTTGGTAGCCAATCCACCAACCACCAATAGTTTCATCACTTATTGTTAATTTGTTATCAGGAGTTTCTGTAAAAGACACGTCATCTACCATCCAAGCATAATCCCATTCTCCTTCATAATGGAACCGGAAATAAACCACTGGCTGATTTCCAGCAGAAGCTGAAACATTTACCGATATATACTCAGGATTCGCAGATAAATCTCCAACATCTAAATCAGCATGTACTTCATATCTATCCCAAATTATTGAATCTGTACTCACTTCTACAAAAACTGAATCATGAAATGTTCTGTGATAAGACTCAAAATTGATATTTACATAAGCATAGTTTGAACAATCTACTGGATAATTGTAAATCAAAAGTGCATCCTGATTGGTATAAGCAGTGTTCAAAAAGTCAGAATCGTAAAGTGCAAAGCCATTTGAAGCTGTAGTAGATGTAATAGCTCCCATAGGTGAAGAAAAAGAACCTTGAGGACCATTAGTAGTGATAATCCAATTCTGTAATCCGCCCCAATCCAAATCAATCAAAGTCCAATTAGAAGGGCTCGAGAAATCATCTGTAAAAAATGGCGGTGCCTTACTTAATGATTGTGCTGTAATTTGGGACTGATAATAAAATTTGTTAAGATTACTAATCGTCACATTGTTTTTAACGTTTTCTATTTGTGCAAAAACACTAGTACTAAAAATAGCTACAAAAATACTTAGGTAAACTTTTCTCATTTTATTAGGTTTTATAAAGTTCAAAGTGCAAATATAATACATATATCTTGTTCTTTTTCAATGAATAGAATAAAATCTCATGTCTTCAAGGTCTATTATTTTAGCTTTTTAATTTTTATTCCAAAATACCCATAAGCAATAGTTATTAAAGGAGAAATGATATTAAAGAAGCAAAAAGGTAAGTAGGCAAAAGTAGCCACACCTAAAACAGCTGATTGTGTTGCTCCGCAAGTATTCCAAGGTACCAAAACTGATGTTACTGTTCCGCTATCTTCAAGTGTTCTGCTTAGGTTCTCTGGAGCTAATCCTTTTTCTCTGTAAGTATCAGCAAACATTCGGCCAGGGACAACTATGCTCAAATATTGGTCAGATGCAGAAATATTGAAAAACACGCAAGTTCCCACAGTTGTTGCAATCAAACTTCCAGTACTTTCCGCATATTGAATAATTGGCTCCGCAACTCTTCTAAGAAGTCCTGCTGCTTCCATTGCTCCACTAAAAACCATTGCACAAATAATAAGCCAAATAGTATTAAGCATCCCAGCCATACCGCTGGTAGAAAGTAGATTATTTATCATTTCATTATCAGTAGTAATTGAAATATCACTTGTCATAGCATTGATAACTGCCATATATGCTGAACTAAAATTTAGTGTTTCAGCATTTGTAATTGACATAACTACTTCTGGCTGAAAAATCACTGCAAATATTCCTCCTAAGATTGTTCCTGCTAAAAGTGCTGGAATTGCAGGTGTTTTCTTTATGATCAGTACTATAACTAAAATAGGAACTAAAAATAACCAACCGCTTATATTATAGGAATCTGAAATTGCTGAAAGAAGTACATTAATGTCTTGAACCTCCGTAATTGTATAAGAAAATCCAATAATTAAAAAAATAATAAGTGTTATTGTAAAGGACGGAACTGTAGTGTACATCATATATCTGATGTGAGTGAATAAATCAGTTCCCGTCATTGCTGGAGCTAGATTAGTGGTATCAGATAATGGAGACATTTTGTCTCCAAAATAAGCTCCAGATATTATGGCTCCACCTGTTAATCCTACTGATAAACCAAGAGCTTGCCCTATTCCTAAAAGTGCAATCCCAATTGTAGCAATGGTACTCCATGAACTACCTGTTGCTAATGAAACAATTGCTGTAATGATAGCAGTTGCAAATAAGAATATCTTTGGATTTAAGATTTGTAAACCATAATAAATCATTGCAGGAATAATTCCACTAAGTAGCCAAGTCCCCGCTAGAGAACCAATTAATAATAAAATAATTAATGATGGGGTAGTGCTTGATATACTTTTACTTGCTCCATTAAGTATTTTTTTCCAACTTGACCCATACTTAATTCCAACCATTGATGCAGTTGCGGCTGCAAAAAGTAATGCTAATTGATTTGCTCCTGCAAGTGAGTTCTCTGCATACAAAAATACATTGTAAGCAAGTAATATTATTAAAATTATAATTGGAAGTAATGCAAAAAAATAAGGTGTTTTTTTATCATTCATCTTGTAAGATTAAGATGGTAAAGATAAGAAAATAGAAAGTCGATTCTAAATTAAAAGATTGAAGTTAAATTTTGATGAGAATTAAGATTTCTTTTCTTCTTCATAATAGCCGTAACCTCCCCCTCCGTAACCATAGCCATAGCCGTAACCATAGCCGTAACCATAGCCGTAACCATAGCCGTAACCATATAAGGATTGAAAATTTTCAAAATCATTAATAATGATATTCAGATTTTTAATATGGTTCTGTTTAAATAGATTATTAA
>Ga0315328_10001645_pt1 | contig 10415 bp, 8 predicted proteins | sample M120032315metaG_FD_203462 | JGI IMG/M metagenome (GOLD analysis project Ga0315328, IMG submission 203462) | Ammonia-oxidizing marine archaeal communities from Monterey Bay, California, United States - M1 200m 32315 | ecosystem: Environmental > Aquatic > Marine > Intertidal zone | place: USA... | reverse complement strand
AATCGCTATCAACAGTTATCCCACGAACAAACAACCGCTTTGTTGTCTGAACTTACCGTGGAAGAACGCCGCATTGCTCGGGAATTTATGCAGAGGCGAGGCCCTAGAGGAGATCGCGAAAGTCGTCTCGGGCGGGGCGGGGGTCGTGACAGACCTTCTCCACCGCTGCGAGAGCTCTAAAATGGACAGCAAACAAATCGCCGATATTCCGCGAGGCAAATACCGTCACTATAAAAATCAGGAATACGAGTTAATCGACATCGTTCATCACAGCGAAACCCTGGAACCTTTAGTTCTGTATCGTGCACTATATGATGATTTTGGACTTTGGGTCAGACCTTTCGCCATGTTTTTCGAATCAGTTGTAGTCGATGGAGAGAATATCCCGCGATTTCAATATGTTGATGAGAAGACTGAAAACTAGTTCATCGCACTTCGTCTAACTTAGTCAGTAGAACTCAACCAACTTTCTTATGGCCAAATACGCAAACTGAGTGCATGTGCTTTTTTAAAAATAAAAGAGCACAAATATCCCGCAGCCTGCCACTGGACTAGTTTGCAATATCCCGTATATCCTACTCTTCCTTGAGAATCTGATAACCGGAAAAATTTTTCGAGGCCAACTCCAGTATGTACAAATTTTTATTTATTCTGGCAACCAGTGCAATTTTGCTGAGCTGCAAGGATTCAACAACAAACTCCAGCACTACCTCTGGAGACGAACGCACATCCAGCAAAATTGAAAACACGCTGCATAAGCATATTGCGGTTTTGGCGTCAGATGAATTTGAAGGCCGCGCACCTGCCACACCCGGCGAAGAAAAAACTATCAATTATTTGCGAGATACTTTTGCTGAATTAGGTGTTGGTCCCGGTAATGGGGAATCTTATTTCCAGTCCGTTGCCGTAACAGAACTAACGACCGCCAGTAATGCCACTCTTTATATCCAGGGCAGTGATTTCGAAGCAAGTTTTAATTATGGCGAAGAGATGATAGTAGGAACACAACAGCAAGTCCCCTATGTCACTGTGCAAGGCAGTGACATGATTTTTGTTGGCTACGGTATCGTTGCGCCAGAGCGCAACTGGAATGACTATGCCGCCGTCGATGTTACCGACAAAACTGTAATCATCTTGATAAACGATCCGGGTTATACCACCCAAGATGAAAATTTGTTTAACGGTAATACGATGACCTATTACGGCCGTTGGACTTATAAATATGAAGAAGCTGCAAGACAAGGTGCTGCTGCTGCTTTAATCGTTCATGAAACAGGTCCAGCGGGTTACGGCTGGGAAGTAGTAAGCAGCAGCTGGGCTGGACCCCAAATAGGATTAGAAGCGGAAAATCTAAATGGAGATAAAACCGAAATTGAAGGCTGGCTTACTCTAGATTCTGCACAGGCAATTTTTGAGGGTGTCGGCCTCAATTACAATGAGTTAAGCGAAGCGGCAGCGCAGCGAGGTTTTACAGCAGTGGAACTCGGAGATATACAAACGAACGTTAGCATTGAGAATTCCGTAAGAACCTCCACTTCACAAAATGTCATCGCGGCCATTCCAGGAAGTGAACGCCCTGAAGAAACGATTATCTACACCGCACATTGGGACCACCTTGGAGTCAACCCTGAGATTGAAGGCGACAGTATCTTCAATGGTGCGGCTGACAATGCTACAGGGACAGCAGGACTACTCGCCTTAGCAGAATTGCATATGCGGCAACCCGCGCCGGAACGTACTCTTGTCTTCTTAGCAGTCACCGCAGAGGAATCAGGATTACTTGGTTCTCAGTGGTATGCACAACAACCTATCTATCCAATTGAAACTACCGTGGCCAATATCAATATGGACAACTTAAACACCTTCGGTCGCACGCGTGATGTTGTAGTAGTGGGTGCGGGTAGCAGTGAATTGGAAAAATATTTAGAAAAAGCAGCAAGCCTCCAGGGTCGCTATGTCACTGCGGAACCAAACCCAGAACGTGGTTATTACTACCGCTCGGACCACTTCAATTTTGCCAAGGTAGGAATTCCAGCTCTGTATGCCGAATCAGGAGAAGACAATGTGAAAAACGGTCGGGAATGGGGTGCAGCGCAAGCACAAGACTATACCGACAATCGCTATCACGCACCTAGTGACGAATATAACCCCAATTGGGATCTGAGTGGCGCCGCCGAAGATATACAAATGTACTATGAAATTGCCTCTGATTTAATAAATTCCATGGATTTTCCGGAGTGGTTCGATAGTAATGAATTTAAAGCTATACGCGATGAATCAAGCGCCTCGCGTCCCTAAGACTCTATTTAAGTAACCTAGAAAGGAATAGCATCATTCTTTCCAATGATCGGTTTCCATAAACGAGAAGCTACTTTGTGTGGGATGCTAGAATAAAATTAACTAGTAAAGCAAACCTGCGATTGCGCCAGTCATACAGGTGGCCAACGTCCCTGAAAGTATCGATTTTGGAGCAAGCGCTACTATCTCATGTGCCCTTTCAATACACATGCCACTGAGTCCAGCTATCATAATTCCCAGACTACCAAAGTTTGCAAATCCGCAAATCGCATAGGTCATAATTATTTTCGATTTTTCTGACAAAGCTGTCGAGGGTAATTCGGACATTGCAAGGAAGGCTATAAATTCGTTGAGCGCGGTTTTTATGCCCATTAAAGAGCCAGCCGCCTGCGCCTCATCCCAAGGAATACCCATAAACCACACCAAAGGCGCGAACATATAGCCGAAGAGTCTTTGTAGGGTTAGTACTTCATTACCAGGAAATGGAATCAATGATAAAAAACTGTTTAGTAAAGCGACCAGGGCCACTAGCACCAGAAGCATCGCTCCAACATTAACCATTAAGGCAATACCGTCACTAGCTCCCTTAGCTATCGCGTCCATTATATTGTGATACTTGGGACCAAAGTCTTTAGAATTTTCCGCTACATCATCACCAGAATCGGAACTGGTAGCCGGCACCATAATAAGTGCCAACATGATCGCGGCAGGGGCACTTATCACCGACGCTGTGATAATATGACTCAAGGCATTACCAACCAATGGTTCAAGTACCACTGAATACAGCACCATAACAGTGCCAGCGATTGTAGCCATCCCCACAGACATGACAATAAAAAGTTCACTTCGGGTTAGTGCTTTGATGTAGGGTCGAATCAGGGCGGGAGATTCCACCATACCAATAAAAATATTCGCAGCAGCGCTAAGTCCTACAGCTCCTCCCACTCCAAGACCTCTTCTTAGCACATAAGCAAATCCTTTCACAATAATCGGTAGAACTCGGTAGTGCCATAGAATTGCTGACAGCACACTAAAGATCAGTATTAGGGGCAATATACGGAACGCCAGGATAACAGTGCTACCAGGGTCACTTACATCGAAGGGATAACCAACGTTACCTGGGTCGCCACCTAGATATCCAAAAACAAATAAGGTACCGGCTTCCGTTGCATCAACAATGGCTAAGACTCCGCGATTAATGCCATTCAATAGTTGCTGCAGAAAATTAAAGCGAAAAACTATAAAGGCGAAAAAAAATTGTAGACCAAGCCCTGCGGCGATTAGTTTCCAATTAGGGACTTTACGCTGCTCACTCAACAAAAAGGCTAGCCCAATAAAAACAGCAATCCCTAATAAAGCTTGAAAATAAAGCAAGGTATATCCTCCATTAATTCCTCTACTGATAGTTTCACGATCCATCGATTGAATGCAAGCAAGTACCTTGCCTGCTCTAACAAAAAACATTAATGAGTTAGTTCTCGGCTTTCGATTTAATTTTACTTGTTATGCATTCAAAATAAGACACCTCTTAAAATATAAAAATAACAGCTCCTGATTTTTAGCTACTGCTGCGCTATACTCCGTGCACATTTTATGGAGCCTTCCCATTCCTGCCGTACAATCAGATATAAAACCTTTGGATGAAAGTACTTTTGAAGTGTTTGCTATCAAGCAATTCCGTTGGTTGTTTCTCGGAAACGTGTCGTTTTTCTTCGCTATGCAGGGCCAAATGCTTACTCGCTCCCTCTTGGCTTGGGAGCTAACGGGTGAAGCCACTGCTCTAGCCTTCATCAACCTAGTGGTCGCCGTTCCGCTTATCATTGCCTCACTCATCGGTGGTGCAATCACTGACCGAGTTGAAAGAAGGCGTTTGGTAGTTACCGGTCAATGTCTCATTGTCGCCAATGAGGTTTTTATCCTAGTTATGTTGCTGCTCGGTCATTTGGAATTCTGGCACATGCTTTGTACTGCTTTCATCGCGGGTTGTGCATTTCCATTTATTATGCCGGCGCGAATGGCGATCACGATGACTGTGGTTGGCCCGAAGCGAATACAAAGAGCAATGGCATTTCAGGCCGGAGCGATGAATCTCAATCGAGTGTTAGGGCCAGCTGTTATGGGTGTGGTCATCGCTCTATACTCCTTTATCGGGGCCTACCTGCTCGCTATCTCGCTGTATGTCAGCGCAATTCTTTGTATGTTCGAAATAAATCGTAGTCATTCCGACGAAAATAGGGCAGAGCAAAAACCATTGCTGGCAGACATCGCATATGGCTTCAGTTATATCCGCCAGAATCGTCCTGTTCTCATCTGCCTTTTATTTGGCTTATTACCTATGTTTCTGGCTATGCCTTTTCAAAATATATTGGTAGTTATGGCAGAAGAAGTTTGGCAAGCAGGTGAAAGTGGCGTGGGAATCCTTATGGCGACAGGTGGAATCGGTGGCGTTTTAGGAGCAGTTTGGATAGCCCGAAGAGGAGATCATGCGAGCAGATTGAACGTTATGCTGGGAAGCACGTTCGCTTTTGGTATTTTCCTCGCGATTTTTACACTAAGCAGCAATTTTTATCTCGCCCTAATACCCTTGTTGCTCGCAAACTTATGTGCCAGTGCTTGTCAAACAGTCAATAACGCCTCAATTCAATTATTAGTAGATGACAGTGTACGTGGAAGGATAAGTAGCTTCATGATGCTGTCTTTTGGATTAACTCCAATCGGCGTGTTTCCAATGGCCATTGCGGCAGACAATTATGGTGCAGCCAATGCCATACTGGCAGCATCCTTGTTGCTGATAATTTTTGTCGCTGTTTTTTATTCACTGAGTGCAACACTAAGGAAGCTTGATCGCTCAGTAAACGAAAAAATGCTGAGTACTAGTGCTTAGTTTCCAGCCCGCTCTTCAGCGACATAATCTTCATAGCGCTGTTCAAGCCCTTCGATAGCACGAATAAAACCAGCAGAGTCAACAAAAGTATTTGGGTTGTATGCCTGCCCAGATCGATATTTCTCATGCATATTGTATTGGCTGTTGTGAGCCGCCACCCATATATCTACATCCATCGCTTTCTGGCGTCGGTAGGTATTTAGAAAATCTTCTGCAACACCTGGGTAGGTAGGATCGAAGGTGAGTTGTTTCCCTGGATTAATCGTCCCCATGTTAGCAATTAAGACGTCGTAGCTTTGACCATTTTCAGACACTTGCATCGAATAACTGGAACTACCCTCAGTGTGGCCGGGATGGTGATAAACAGTTAACTCAAGGCCCCCAAGAGTAATAATTTCACCATCACGAATAATTTTGTCGACATCAAGCGGCGCAAAGGTCGCTTCTCCGCCGAAATGAGGATCACTAAAGCCTCCATCTTCCAGCACCTTGGCGTCACCCACAGTAGCCCACATCTCTGCGCCAGAAATTTCTTTTATCTCCGCCAAAGCAGCCGTGTGATCCCAATGCGCTTGTTGGGTTAATAAAATCCGGATGTCTTCTAGGAGGAATCCCAAAGACTCCATATTATCTCGAATCATTTGAGTGGAATCTTCTAAGCCAGTATTGATGAGAATATGTCCCTCGTCAGTAGTAAGCAGAAATACACTTAAGTCATAACTGCCAACTCCATAAAGATTGTCGATGATGCGAAACCCCTCAAAGGGTCTAACCCACCCTTCTGGTTGTGCATTAACCTGAGCAGCGGCAAAACTAAACAGCAGCCCCGATATGAGAAGTTGAACTATTATTCTTTTCATTCTCTTATTCTCTTAATTTTTCTAGAAGTTTGTTTAGTCAGAAGATTCCAGCATCAATGGAGCTCTTCTCGCCCTGGTGCGTTGTTCATAATCGTAAGCAATAGAGATTAATGCAGGTTCAGAAAAGGCGCCAGAGAAAAACAACAACCCGATGGGAAGCCCATCAATGAAACCGGCCGGAATAGTCATGCTCGGATAGCCCGATACCGCCGCCAAAGAAGAGGAGTTAATATAGCTGAAAGTGCTGTCTCCGTTTACCAAATCTATAGGCCAGGCAACATCGTTGGCGGGAGCTACTATGGCATCAAGATTATTCACTGCCATTACCTTATCGATTCCCGCTCGCTGCGATAAGCGCTTTGTCGTTTGCAATGCTTCCTGGTACTCATCGCTTAGGAGTTCTCCCTTGTCTTGGGACTGCTCAAATAATTCCTGGCCGAAGTAAGGCATTTCCTCTAGTGCATTCTCTCGATTAAATTCAATTAATGCTGCAAGAGATTGATGCTCACCGCCGCGATTTTTTAAATAAACGTTTAAACCTGCCTTAAATTCATAAAGTAGTACTTCTGTTTCTGCGTTGCCCATTTCTTCCAGATTGTTGAATTCAATGTCAATTAGAGTCGCGCCACCAGCTTCCAGTATCTGTAGTTGGCTCACCAATAAATTGTTAAGCGCAGCATTATCATTGAACAATTGTCTTGCAACACCAATACGTTTGCCGCGCAATCCATTTCTAGTAAGAAACCTCGTGTAGTCAATGAGCGGTCGGCTGCCGGCAACGACACTCGCATTGTCGCGCGTATCGATACCAACCATACCATTTAGAAGAATAACCGCATCTGTAACGCTCCGCGCCATAGGACCTGCGGTATCCTGAGAATGGGCAATGGGAATGATGCCGCTGCGAGAGATCACCCCTAAGGTAGGCTTGATGCCAACCAATCCATTAATAGCAGAAGGACAAACCACAGATCCATCGGTTTCAGTCCCTACAGCAACCATAGTGAAATTGACAGCAACAGCAACCCCAGAGCCAGCACTTGAACCACACGGACTTCGATCTAAAACATAGGGATTACGTGCCTGACCTCCTCTTCCTGACCAACCACTAGAAGAGGAAGTGGATCGAAAATTGGCCCACTCACTCAAGTTAGTCTTGCCAAGAATAATCGCTCCTGCGGCGCGCAATCGATTAACCAGAAAAGCATCGTCCGCGGGCGTTGGCGCGTCAACCAAAGCTAAACTACCTGCAGTTGTTAACATATCATCAGCGGTATCGATGTTGTCTTTAAGCAGCACGGGTATACCATGTAATCGTGAGCGAACATTACCTCTTGCCCGCTCTTCATCAAGCGCTTCTGCTATAACTAAAGCATCAGGATTCACTTCGAGAACTGAATTGAGTTGTGGATCAATTTCTGAAATTCGCGCTTGGTAAAAACGGACAACATCTGCCGCACTTATAATTCCTTCCCCATAAGCAACTTGCAGATCATTTATGGATATTTCGATCAGACTATCTTCGAAACTTGGAGAGATTAGAGATGTACATGACAACAGAGTCAGAGCAATCAATATTACTGATATTCTAAGTGGAAGTTGGAATCCGCGAGTTAATTTATTGACCTTGTTCATCTTTGTCATTGCTTCGAGAATTTCTAATTCAGAAGTTTTTTGAATTTAGTCGGAGTTTAGAATGTCACCTTTTCAGCCATAGAGAAAAAATATTCACTCCAACTATTATTTGCCACACGACTCAACTAATAACGTGAAGCTAGAGCCCAACACATTGGAGCAATAGCAATAAAACCAATCAACGATGCTGCCACTTCAGATATTTTACATAAAAGCTCTTGAAGCTCCTTACTGCGCAGACATTCACAACGATTACACTGTTTTTCAGATCATTGTTCTGCAACAAACCCCTTCCAACTATTCATATACTCAATGAATTTTTGAGACAGGCCTTCTTTGGCTAAATGTTCACGGGAAGCAGGTAACTCTATTGGCTCGAAACTAGGGTCATTCGCCATAAGCTTTGGAAAATCATGGTGCAGTATTGCTGCCCTACCCAACATGATCCAGTCAACTCCGCTGGCGAAAGCCTTTTCTGCCTCTTCTGGCGTGCGAATTTTTCCTGCTATACCTAGACGAACCTCTTTTCTATCTATTTCCGAAAAGTAAGACAGAAGACTCTTACCCCGCTTCTCTTCTTCATCCGGCTCTTTAAATACATCCCATAGTGACATATCAAGAAAATCAATTTTGCCATCAGCGCAAAGTCTCTGAGCAATAGCTATACCGTCATCGAGCTTCATGCCGAAGCGCTCCGCTGACAAACGCACACCCAACGTAAAATCCTCACGGCATTGTTCTCTAACACCATCAATTATTTCGAATAGCAGGCGTGATCGGTTTTCCAAGCTGCCGCCGTATTCATCGTCTCGGTGATTGATTTCACTTGAAAAAAACTGACAAAGTAAATAACCATGGGCGCCGTGTAATTCGACCCCATCGAAACCTGCTCTTTCAGCTCTTACTGCCGCAGCAACGAAATCTTCTATCAGCTTTTTTATTTCCGCTGTCTCTAAAGCGCGAGCTCCTGTTTCTTCATTCGCTGAAGGACATACTGGCCTGTAGCCAGTAACATCTTTAGGTGCGCGCATACCTCCATGATAAAGCTGGCAATTAGAGACACTACCTTCAGCCTTAATTGTTGAGGCTAGTCGAGCCAATCCCGCCACATGCTTATCAGCAAAAATTCCCAATTGGCCTGGAAAGCCTTGTCCGATTTCCTGCACATGAGCCGCGCAAGTCATGGTTAAACCGAAACCCCCTTTCGCACGCATGGTGAGCCAATGGAATTCTTCATCAGATAAGATCCCGTCTTCGTGACTCTGTAAATTAGTTAATGGCGCCAGCATGAAACGATTTTTCATGCTAGGGCCGCGCTTGAAATCAAGTGGCGAAAATAGAGAACTCATAACTACTCTTAAAAAATAAAACAACAAATATAGAAAAACGGGCGGTGTCCAGCAACAGCGCCCGTTTCGATTTAAACACGAACTACTATGGTATCAAACGCGGGACGAAGCGAGTCACTCCCTGAATTACACCTACTTCACCGCCATACACATTTCCATCTTTGTCTGCCGTCACGCCTTCACCCATGCAGCCGATTCCACCCATGCCGGAGTAACCCCTTCCTCCGCATATATGCTCTGGAATGAAATAAAGTACTTCACCGTTGCGTGCATTTCCTACTCGCAGACCCTTTCTCCAACCTCCAGGGTTGTAGTTCTCGTCAGTTTCAGAATCAATGGCATACAACATATCGTTGCTAGGATCGATATACATACCGCTAATGCGGCTGAACTGGTACCAAGTATCTAACCATTCTCCATCTTGAGTAAAAATCTGTATACGATTATTGCCACGGTCTGCTACGAATAATCGACCCTGTGAGTCCATGGCTAAACTGTGGGGCGCACGGAATTGACCGTCATCCCATCCATATTCGCCAAAGTGTCCTATGTATGTGCCGTCTGGCTCCCACATGGTGATGCGGCTCTTGGTCTCGTCATTCGGCTCACCTTGAAATTGAGCTTGGTGAGTTTCTGCGATAAAAATACGGCCGTTTGGCGCTATCAACACATCGTTTGGTTCAGTGAGATGTGTTGGGGGATCGCCAACTTCCCCTGGTGTACCTATTGTCATTAACAAGTCACCATCTGGGCTGAATTTCATAACCGCGCTTCCGATGTTAGCGGCAGCTGGATTTTGGCTAATTTCATTGTCATTGGCTACGCGAGCATCGGCTATCCAGACGCTGCCTTCGTGATCAACATCCATTCCATGGGGCCAAAGAATCTGGCCCGCACCAAACTGAGCAACGACCCTCCCGTTGGGATCCAGTTTCACTATTGGATTAATATCTGGCGTGGTTGCGCACTGATTAGTGCCGCAGCGATCGCCCGCCCATATGTGAACGCCATCGATATCAACGTTAATAGCACTTACAGAGCCCCAACTACGTCCATCGGGTAACGAGCCAAAATTACGCTCTGTCACGTAGGGGTTCGGTAAATTATTTATTGGTTGCTGGCCAGCGTGCGCAGCCGGCTTTCCCGATTCTGCCATCGACCCTGCTGTCATTTGTGCCATTGAACTTGCAGAGACGACAGAAAATGTGAGTCCTACTAACCCGGCTTTTACTAAGAGTCCTGCCCCGGATTTTCTTGTTCTAATCATTGTGACCTCTCTTAACTTCTTTTATAGCTATTATTGGATGTCGAACAGAACTGAGAACATGAACCTAAGCGTATAACTTGTCAAGGATAGGCAATTCCGAGCAAGAGCTGGAAACTTCCCTA
>Ga0315328_10001643_pt1 | contig 10417 bp, 13 predicted proteins | sample M120032315metaG_FD_203462 | JGI IMG/M metagenome (GOLD analysis project Ga0315328, IMG submission 203462) | Ammonia-oxidizing marine archaeal communities from Monterey Bay, California, United States - M1 200m 32315 | ecosystem: Environmental > Aquatic > Marine > Intertidal zone | place: USA... | reverse complement strand
AGCCCTATCGTAGTGGGTTTCCCATTCATTCGGAAAGACTTTAGACTGGTGCCATGGCAGCAGAAACACTGCGTAGACTGGCGGCCGTCGTTGTGGCGGACGTCGCTGGCTATTCCCGCATGATGGGGTCGGACGAGGACGGTACCCTGGCCGCCCTAAAGGCCCATCGTAATGCAATTGATCCGTTTGTCTTCAATGCCGGCGGCCATATCATTAAGACCACGGGCGACGGTATGCTGATGGAATTCAGCTCCGTCATGGCGGCGGTAGAGGCCATGCTGGCGAGCCAGCAGGAAATGGCCCGGCGCAACGCCACTCTGCCCGATGACCGGCGCATGCACTTCCGGATCGGTGTCCATGTGGGCGAGATTATCGCCGATGACGGCGATATTTTTGGCGACACGGTCAACATCGCCGCCCGCCTGCAGGAAATGGCAGAGCCAGGCGGGATTTCAATTTCCCAGGCGGTGCGGGACAGCGTGCATCGGCGTTTGGCAACGCCCCTTATGGATCTGGGCCGTCAAGACTTGAAGAATATCGCCGAACCGGTCGGCGTCTGGCGCGTGAACATGGGCGGGGCACAAAGCGAGGCCCTACGGGCCGCCGCCACCACGACGGCGGGTGAACGTTCCGCCGTTGCCGTGCTCCCGTTCAACAATATGTCCGCCGATCCCGAGCAGGACTATTTCGCCGACGGCATTTCCGAAGATATCATTGCCTTGTTGTCACGGACCCCGGGCCTGCGGGTCATCGCCCGCAATTCCACGTTCTCTTACAAGGGCCAGGCCACGGACGTGCGTTTGATCGCCGCCGAACTGGATGCCCGATATGTTCTTGAAGGCAGCGTGCGGCGCAGCGGCCAGCAGGTCCGCATCACAGCACAGCTCATTGATGCGTCCAATGGCCAGCATATCTGGGCTGAGCGATACGACCGGAAGATGGACGACATATTCGAAGTCCAGGACGAAATCACGGGCAATATTGTCGCCCGTATCGCACCGGAGGTCTTGCGTTCCGAATTCCGCCGTCTCGAAGAACGCTCGCCAGACCAGATGAGCGCCTGGGAACTCTATCTACGCGCGCTAGCCTGTATGCACCAGGCCAACGAGGCGGGGTTTTTGAAGGGTGAGGCGCTGTGCCACCAGGCGCTGGAGCTTGACCCCAATCATGCCGCAGCCTGGGCTCTGCTTGGCGACCACCAATATCAGCTCTTGGTTTACGGCTTTCGCAAGGGCAATGCGAGGACCTGGAACACCATCGTCGAGAATGCGGAGCGGGCCATGCGTCTCGACCCCGGCGATCCGAACTTCGCTGGGTTTCTCGCATCTACATTATTCTGGAGTGGGAAATGGGACGATGCCCTGGCATTGAGTGATCGTCTGGTGCGCGATTACCCACTTTTGGTGAAATGCCGTCTTATCAGAGCCTCTGCCCTGTTTCAGGCGGGCGAACACCGTGCGGCGACGGAAACCTATGATGTCGCCTTGCGCATGAGCCCGAACGCCTCGGATAATTATCAGTACCAAACCCTCAATGCCTTCGCGCACTACTGTCTGGAAAATTACCCTGCGGCCCTGTCTTGGGCCGACGAAGCCCTGCGCGCGGTCGCCTTTCCCCAAGCTCTGGGCATCCGGGCGGCGGCGCTTGGCCAGTTGGGCCCGACGGATGAAGCTTCTCGCGCCGCCGCGCGCTTCCTGGAAGTATTCCCCGATACGACCGCCACCCGCCATTGCCGAAATTTTCGCTGGCGCAATCAGTCGGACATCGACCGCTACCGCGACGGCCTGATCAAGGCCGGTCTGCCGGAATAATCAGTCGTAGGAAACTTCCGCCGCCCGGAATGCAGCGCGCAGATCATCGGCCATGGCCGCAATATCGGCGCAAACAGCATAGCGAAGCGCATTGCCGAAATGCACGCCAACCACGCCCGTGTGATCTATCATTGCGAAATTAAACTGTTCGCCGCTATCGATGGTCTCGCCAAAGGCCCTGGCCGGGGTATCCCATAGGGTGAAAAATCCAGCCCGTGGTTGAATGGCCATGCGCATGCCGCAGTCCACCATCAAATCCCGCAATATAGTCAGGCGTTCGTCATACATGGATCGGAATGCGGCGATGCCGGCCTGGTCAGTCTCCAGCGCGGCCAGGACGCCGGCGGCCATGGGGGCGACGAAGCCGGCGTCGGTCTTGCCCTTGACCTCCTTCATGTCACCGATGAAATCGGCCGAGCCAACCATGGCGCCAACATGCCAGCCGGTGCCGTTGCCGATCAGCTTGGCGGCGGTGAAACCTTCGCACCAGGATAGATTGGGATAGCCGGCCGCCACCTCCGACAATGTCACGCTATCGTCGCTGTGGGAGAGGGCGATGTAGGCGGCGTCGTTGAACAGGCGGATATCGTTGTCGCTGCAATATTGGCAAAGATCCCGCCAAAAGGCCCGGTCGGCGATTTGGCCGGACGGGTTATGGGGATAATTGGCCATGATCAGCCCGGTGCCCGGCGCAATGTCATCGGTGCTGAAGCGATAGGAGTTGGCGCCGTTCAAGGTCAGGGCATAATGGCTGACGTTGACATGATAGGCGCATTGATCGGCGGGGATGGGATAGCCCGGTTTGGTCATGGTAGCCACGGTCACGGGACCCAGGGCACAGCCGCAGGCCAGGGGCAACAGGCCCAGGATCGGCTTGATGCCCAGGATGGGCAGATAATCCAGGCCGTCGTCAGGCAGCGCAATTTGCAGATGCGCCTGGACGAAGCGGCGGGCGAAATCCGGCACGGCGGCACTGTCGTTGTACTGGTAGGCATGCATGGCCTCTTGTTCGCTCATCACCGCGTCCCGGGCCGCCAGACGGGCGCTCAACAGGGCCGGGCCCTTGGGCTCGCCGATGGACAGATCAAACAGCCGTTGACCGGCTGCCTCCGCCACGACCCGCTTACCCCGGATCCGCATGAAAATATTGGCGCCGCCCGCCGGCAATCTTGATTTCCGCATGCTTCAAAATCCTCCGCCCACCTGGAATCTGTCGAACCGGTTGATAGCACATTGCGGTGTTGGACTTCGTCTTTCATGTCTTGCAAAATGACCGCAACAATGAATAGCGTTGGAGGACGTCATGAAAGCGGCGATGATAAAAAAAAATGGTGGCCCGGAGGCCTTGATCTATGGCGATCTGCCAGACCCCATCGCGGGGCCGGGCGAGGTAGTGGTGGATATTCACGCGGCCAGCATTAATGCCGCCGATTGGAAGGTTCGGGCGGACGAATATGGCGGCTTGAGTCTGACCTTCCCTTATGTCCTGGGCCGGGATTTCTCGGGCCTTATCAGCGCCCTGGGTGACGGGGTCGATGATTTTGCCGTTGGCGACTCGGTATTTGGCGTCTGCGATGTGGGCCAGGAAGGCGCCTATGCGGAAAAGATCGCCATCAAGGCCGCCATTATCGCCCGAAAACCCGATACCCTCTCCCACATGGCCGCCGCCGCCCTGGCCCTAACCGGGCTGACGGCCACCGTCAGCATCGAAGATACCCTGAAGCTGCAGTCGGGAGAGACCATCCTGATCCAGGGCGGGGCCGGCGGCGTGGCCGGTTTCGCCATTGAGTTGGCCAAACATCTGGGCGCCCATGTCATCACCACCGCAAGTGCCGCCAACCACGATTATCTGCGCGGCTTGGGTGCCGACCAGATCATCGATTACAATTCCGAGGATTTCACGGCGGTGGTCTCGGGCTGCGATGCGGTGTTCGAGACCGTCGGCGGCGATGTAGCCGAGAAATCCTTCGATGTGCTGAAACCCGGTGGCCGGGCCGCTTTTATCGCTTCGGGGAGTACGGCGCCGGAACCCGCCCGCGGCGACGTGACCGCCCTACGCCCGGCAGTGGGCCGGGACCGGGAGCATTTGGAACGGATCGCCGAACTGGTCGCCCTGGGCGCCGTCGGCATCCCCCCCATCACCGAATACGCCCTCTCGGAGGCCGCCGCCGCGCATCTTGTCAGCGAGGCCCGGCACTTAAAGGGCAAGCTTGTCTTCAAGGTACGGTAACCCGGGCTATACACCAAAAGGCCCCGGTTGATGCTGCACATCGACGAGGGTGTTGGCTGGGAATGCAGGTTCCCGATTGCGGGCGGTGCCAACGCCATACCGGCGTTTTCAGGGTCAGCCCTTGAATTGTTATGCCGTCAAGGCCTGCAAATAGGGGGGCATTGCAAAGGCGGCGCCGTGGATCGTGGGGCTGTAGTATGCCAAATCCAAGCCTCGCTGGTCTAACCGCCGTTGCAATTCAGACGTCGCGACAAGGCTGGCGTCGGTCGCTTGACTAGCGCAACCAAAGGCCATGGCGCCGCCCATGTACATAGGCACGGCGGCAAAATAGAATCGCGGATGGGCAAACAAAGCGCCGAAGGCCCGCGCCGACACCGTCAATTCCTCGCCTTGTATGAATGGCACCCCGTTCTGCGTGGTCAGAATACCGTCCGGGGTCAGGCAGCGGCGACAGTTCTCGTAAAATTTTGGGCTGAACAGAACGGCACCGGGTCCGATGGGATCGGTGGAGTCCACGATGACGACATCAAAGCGCCGATCTGTGTCCGCGACGAATTTTGCGCCGTCCTCGATCCGCAGTTCCACGCGCCGGTCATCAAACGCCTGGCCGCAGATATTACCCAAATGACGGCGGCAAAGCGCCATGACCTCGCGATCCAGTTCGACCATGGTGACATGGTCCACGGGATGTTTCAAAATTTCTTCCAGACAGCCGCCGTCGCCGCCGCCGATGATCAGAACCTCCCGCGGATTACTCAGGGACATTAAAGGCACATGGGCCAGCATTTCGTGATAAATAAACTCATCCCGTTCCGTGGTCTGCACCACTTCGTCGAGCACGAGGACCCGCCCCAAAAGATCATTTTCAAAGATCAGCACGGACTGAAACGCCGTGCTGCCCCGGTGGATCAGGCGATCCATGCGAATGCCGGCTTGAAATTCCGGATGTAGGGTTTCGCGAAACCATTGCTCGGCCATGTTTGTGGCCTCCAGGCGAGGGGCGGACTTCAGTGCGGTCGCTGAACATAGTCCCGTCCGAGACGAGATCAAGCGACTTTAAGTCTCGGCGGGCGCCGGCGCCGCGAGTTCGGATTCGTTCAGAGATTGCTGGCGTATGGCCCAAAAGCGCATGGCGCGCTTGCCGTCTCGACAGGCACCTGCTTGTATAATTCCAGAAAATGGGCAAATTCCTCCGGCCGGCGCAATTTTTTCTCCACACCGGTTTCAGCCTGATTTTCATCGTCGCCGTCAAGCAACAACACAATGGTCGAAAAGGTGGAAAGGTCAAATCCCTTGGCCCGGCAGGCGACGGCAACGGCCTCGTGCCTGGGAGTAAAGACGATGCGGCGGGCGGTTTTCTGGTCGACGCCGGTCAATTAGCCCAAAGCAGCGACGAATTCGGCAACCTGACCCCGGCGCAGATATTGCACCAGGGCGTCCTGATTCAAATGGTCCAGGCGTATGCGGCGGCGCACGTTGCGTTCGACCTGGTTCAGATTATCCTCGTCCTCCTCCGCCGCGCCGGTCATGCCGCGCTGGGCCTCCGCCAGCATTTGATTGACCACGGCCTCATCTACATGGGCCTCGGTCAGGATGTGCTTTTTCAATTCGGCGCTGACTCAGCAGAACATATTGTGCATCAGATCCGGCGGCAGGTCCCCGCGGTTCAGGCCGTCTGTTCCTTGATGGTGGCTCCTTGGGTTTCTTCACCTACAATATCGGATATTTGAGGAAGGCATATCCCCACTCCCGAATCGCCGTCTCGAACATGTGTTGAAGTATGACCAGTTCCCTGCAAACCACGGCTGGGCCGACGAATTGAAGACGCTGATCACGGTAGGGCGCAAATGGCCTTGAGTTAATTTCTGATAATCGAATTCGGGCAAGGTCGGTACGCAGCAACGCGCCAAACATTATTCGTTCATATTCAGCACAGCGTTTCTTGCCCACGTCCTCAGCCGCATATCTAATCAGCATCTCGGCTACGGTGCTGTTAATTTGCTTCTCGTCGGGTGGAGCATACTCACCGAGGCGGAGCATACTCTCTTGGGCGGTTGCCCACTGGACAGCATCCTTCTTGAATTGGAATGATCGTGTGATAGGTCCGGCACCTGCTAGCCTCACCTGTGCCTGCCATTTGTTGCCTCGTTTTCGGAGGGAAGCCATGATGAATTGCCTTTCACTGTGACGGCAGTGTGACAATTCGATTCATTCGGGCATTTCCAGAATCCAAATATCTGCTATGGTCTTGTTATCATTAGCAGAAGAATGGAGCGGGCGATGAGATTCGAACTCACGACTTCAACCTTGGCAAGGTTGCGCTCTACCCCTGAGCTACGCCCGCGCCGGGATAGGCCCGCTCGAACGCGGGCAGGCGGATATATACGCCATTTCACCAATCATGCAAGTGCCTATGATAGGCCAAGGGATCATTACAGGACCCATTTACAAGACTATTGCAGGGAACGACAACATGACCGTCGCCCCAGACGAGCTATTTGAACGCCTGGACGAACTGGGCATCGCCCATGAAACCGCCCATCATCTGGCCTTGTCCACGGTGGCGGAGAGCCAGGCGATCCGCGGGCAGATTCCCGGCGCCCATAACAAAAATCTGTTTCTGCGCGACAAGAAGAAACAAAACTGGCTGGTTTGCACCCTGGAGGACAAGGAGATCGACCTTAAAAAGTTATCCGGCCAGATCGGCGCCGCCCGGCTCAGTTTCGGCTCCGCCGACCGTTTGGGAGAACTTCTCGGCGTACGGCCCGGCGCCGTCACCGCATTCGCGCTGATCAACGACCCCGATTGCAGGGTCAACGTGGTCCTGGACGGGGATATGCTGGCGCATTCCCTGGTCAATTTCCACCCTCTGGACAACACCATGACCACGACCATCTCATCCCGGGACCTGTTGCGCTTCGTAGACGCCTGCGGCCACGTTCCCCAAACATTGTCGTTATGACCATCATGACTTGACGCCGGGCCTTGGCTGTCCTTGTATGCGCCTGCGCCAGCGAAAAAGAACGCCCCAAAGGATGACCTCATGGAACCGTTAATTGGAGAAATGTCCGCACCGGTGGATGCCGTCAAGGACGGTGACACGGCCACATTCGCCGCCGATGTGATTGAAGCAAGCCAGGAGGTTCCTGTCATTGTCGATTTCTGGGCGCCGTGGTGCGGCCCTTGCAAGACCCTGGGGCCGACCATTGAAAAGGCGGTCAAGGCGGCGGGCGGACAGGTCAAATTGGTCAAGATCAATGTGGACGAGAACCAGCAACTGGCCCAGCAATTGCGGGTGCAGTCCATTCCGGCCGTGTTCGCCTTCAAGAATGGCCAACCGGTCGACGGCTTCGTGGGCAACCAACCGGAAAGTCAAATCAACGCCTTTATCCAGCGCCTGACCGGCGACGCCGGTCCCTCGCCCATTGAAAAGGCCGTGCAACAGGGCGAAGCGGCCCTGGCGGCGGGCGAATTCGATACCGCCGCCGAAGTTTTTGGCCAGATCCTCCGCGCCGATGCGGAAAACGCTGCGGCGATCGCCGGGCTGTGCCATTGCCTGATCGAGAGCGGTGATCTGGACGACGCCCAGGCCATGCTGGACGGCCTTGAAGGCAATCTGGCGAACGATCTGGCGGTACAATCGGCCCGCGCCGCACTTGAATTGGCGGCGCAATCGGCGGATGCGGGGGATGTTGGTGAAATGGCCGATTTTCGTGCCCGGATCGAGGCCAATGTCAAGGACCACGAGGCCCGGATGGAGCTGTCCAAGGCCCTTCTGGCTATGGGCAGCCGGGAGGAAGCGGTGGACGAGTTGTTGGAATCCATCCGCCTGGACCGCGACTGGAACGAGGGCGCGGCGCGTAAGCAATTGCTGACCCTGTTCGAGGCTTTTGGCCAGATGGACGAATTGACCGTCTCGGCCCGTCGGCGGCTCAGCGCTATTCTGTTTTCCTGAGCGTCATTAACGACGATGGTTTTGGACGCATGACAGAAGGTCAATCCATGAAGGACGCGGAAGACGCCCTGCCAGCACGTATTCCCATATTTCCCCTCAGCGGCATACTGTTGCTGCCCAATGCCAAGCTGCCACTGAACATATTCGAGCCGCGCTATCTGGATATGGTACGCGACGCCATGGCGGGTGACCGGGTTATCGGCATGATACAGCCACGGCCCAAAACATCGCCGGGTTTGGCGCGTTCGCCAAGTTTGCTTGCTGAGGTTGAAAAGCCAGCCGTGTATGGCATTGGCGGCGCTGGGCGAATTACCGCGTTTGAGGAAACCAAGGTCAATCGTTTTGAAATCACTCTGACCGGGCTTTCGCGGTTCGCCATTATCGAGGAATTGGCGGTGACCACGCGCTATCGACAGGTGATGGCCGATTGGGATCGCTTCGCGGGCGACCGGTGGGCCGAGGAAGAAGCCACCGGCGTTGATCGCAGCCGTCTGCTGACCGCCCTGCGCGCCTATCTGGAACTGGCCGGAATTCCAGCGGAATGGGAAACCGTCGCCAAGGCGGAAACTAGTTCGCTGATCACCTCATTGGCGATGATCTGCCCCTTTGGCCCCTCGGAAAAGCAAGCATTGCTGGAGGCGCATGACCTGTTCGAACGCAGCCGCATTATGACCGCCCTGGTGGAAATGTCCCTGCTGCACCGGGCCAGCGGCGGCGGCGAGGATGATGATGATGACGGCGACCACAGAATTCACTAAGGCAAATTTTGATTGCTCTATTTCAAATAGACCGGGCATTTTCATGCAGACACGCTCGAGCGGTGGAATTGTCCGTGACGGGAGTGCAATGGAATCATGACTAAAGAAATCCCCGGTGGAGACACGCCGGCAGACGGCATTGATCCGAAATTGCTGGAAATCCTGGTCTGCCCCCTGACCAAGGGTCCCTTGGAATACGACCGGGAGGCCCAGGAATTGATTAGCCGTCAGGCCCGTCTGGCCTATCCCATCCGCGAAGGCATCCCCATTATGCTGGTCGACGAGGCACGCAGTCTGGAAGATTGAGAATTAATTTTTTCCCGTCACTTAATTCCGTGACGCTATACCTATTACCGACCCCAGAAATGATGGACTAATTCGATAAAACAGGAACTATAAATATTACGTCACTGTATTGAATTTCATCGGATCAGGTGCGGCACGAAAACTGCGCTGTTTTTGAGCGCGGCGGAGAAACGTTGTAGCAAGCGGCCGAGGCATTTGTCGTCGAGTGGAATATTCGAGGTGACCACCGGGCGCGGGCCTTGCCGCTGACCACGCCGCACGGCGTCAACGTAAACCACCCGATAAGGATCGTTCGGGCCGGCGCCGCCGTCTCGGTACAAAAAGACATGCAGGACGCAGTCAGGGGCCGCATATTGCCAGACCTGCGCCGAAGCATCCTGTCGCAACAGAGTTGGCTTGCCAAGCAAACTGTTCAGACCACCGCGGTCCAGACCGACCAACTGCCGCGATTTCATTACTGGTGGCGTTGGTGGTGCCGGTGGTGGCCGCACGGCTGGCGTGGTGGCGGGCATGGTGGCTGCGGCCGGAGGTTTGTCCAGGACCGGCTGTTGGGAAGCAGGTCGGCCCGGAGCCCATCGCGGTGTGATCCCGCGAACAACCGTATCGTCACCTATCGGTGTTGGCACGGCCGCCTGCACCGCGTCCGACGCCGCGGCCGGCGCATTGGCGACCGGATGACGATCGGTATTGACCGCTTGACCCCCGGTGCAAGCCGCCAGAAATAGCCCTAAAAATAAACTTTGCGGCAAATAGACCGGAACCTTCAGCTTGGCGAAGATGATCAATTGTCCTTGCTGACGGGGACCGGTGTGACCGGAGACGCCGGCGTGGCGGAGACGGTATCTCCTTCGCCCAGCACTTCGATTGTGCCGATGACCTGTCCACCAGATTCGATACACAATTTGCCGTAACGAATTTCACCCTCGATCCGGCCCGTGGACATCACCGTCAACTCGCCGCGCACCGTCAGGCTGCCTTCGAAATTGCCGCTGATGGTGGCTTCCTCAAGCACCGCCGAACCCTTGAAAACCCCAGTCTCGGAGATTTTGATGGATTGGGAATTCTCCAAGGCCGCCTCGACCCGGCCTTCAACCACTAATTGGTCGCAGGCGGTAATTTGGCCATTTAGGACGATATCCCGGCCAACAGTCAACTTATTACCGCTTTCCGCCGCGCCCAGCGATGGACCGCCGCGCAACGGTCCGCCCGGCAAATCCGGCAGGCGGCGTGTGATTTCGGGGCGAAATGCCGACGATCCGCTGGGACTGCCTTCTTCGTTAGCCATGTCTTGCTTCCCATCTCTGAATGTTCAAATCCCAAAGCCCTGCTTCGTTGCCAAAAGCGCTATGAAGCATCA
>Ga0315328_10001641_pt1 | contig 10428 bp, 11 predicted proteins | sample M120032315metaG_FD_203462 | JGI IMG/M metagenome (GOLD analysis project Ga0315328, IMG submission 203462) | Ammonia-oxidizing marine archaeal communities from Monterey Bay, California, United States - M1 200m 32315 | ecosystem: Environmental > Aquatic > Marine > Intertidal zone | place: USA... | reverse complement strand
GACGTCACCATTGCATTTAATTCGTCAAAGCCCACCTTAGCGTCTTTAGCTGAAGAACCCACACGGCCAATAGCTTCTACCAAATCTCGCGCACCCACAGCGAACTTAGTTTCCACCGCTACGAATTTATTTAACGAACTGCTAGTGGTAACCATTGCGCTGTCAAATGCATTAACGGTTGCTGTTAAAGAGCTCACGGCTTTGTCAGCATTAATTCCCGTTAAGCGAACCAACGTCATAGCATCTGCCGTTCTTTTTAAAGTTTCTTCTGTCTTTAAACCTTGACGAGCAAACTCAAGCGCGCCTTTAGTGACATCCTCAAAAGCCGTTGCATTTTTTTTCGCAATATCAAAAAGTTGATTTCCAAATTTTTCAAAGCCTTGATTGCTCATATCTAGGATACGATTAATATCCTTAAAAGCTTTTTGCACCTCAATGGTACTAGCGGCTAATTCCTTAAAAGCTTTGGAGATTCCACCGATAACTGCTGTTGATGCGCCAAACGCAATAACACGGGCATTTGAAGCAGCCAAAGCCGAATCAAATTGATTTAAATCGCCGGTAATTCTACCCAAGGGCTGGCGAAAACCCTTGTCATCAAGTTTTAATTTTACCGTATTGGCTCGTTTAGACAGCGCCTTATTAGCCATGCGCATGCCCTTCTCTACATCTTTTACAAAAGCCCTATGGTCAATACCTGCATTTAATCGGATAGACATGATTCTAACATAATTTATACACTTTTTTTAAGCCTTTAATGCGTGCATTAAATCTTTCATGTCCATTTTGCCACCTTTTTCTCTTAATTTGGCTGAGAGTGAATTTTCTGAGCTTTGCTTAATGCCTAAGTATTCGTAATCTTCGTTCTTAGCTCCTATGATAGTGGAAGCCCCCTCCTTGTCCATTTGCTCTAATTTGTCTTTTGCTTTTTCTTGTGCATTAACATAGTCTATGATTTTTTCAGGGTCATCTTTAATCTTATCCGGTATTTTACTATAATTTTCAAAGATATTTTTGAACATCCGGCTATAAATCACCAATTTCACCTGATTGATAGAAAGCTCAAGCAGGGGCTTTGGGAAGATATTGCTGACATTTTCACAAAAAGGAATGTAGGGCTGGTAGAAATCTTGTAAAATAATTTTTTGAATATTAACGTCGGTAAACTTTTGATAAATATCATTATATACTTTTACCGTAGTCCCCATATCTTTTCGAGACATCTCGTCTATCTCTTTTGAAGTATAAAAAGCCATTGTTAAGGATGGGTCCTTATATAAAGAGCGAACAACGTAATGATCTGACACACGCTGATCAGAATATCGTTCACAGGTTTGGCCAAGTAACGAGTCTTTTGTTGCTAATAATTCATTTAAAGTTTCGTGGGCCGCCGCTATGTCGGTGTTCTGTCGATCTATATCATGTTTGAGGTATAATTGTTTTTTGGTGTCCGCGGCCGCTTTAAGATAAACTTCTTGCTCTTTAATTTTTCCCTCATCAACGGAAGTCCACAGTCCTTCGTCATCCAGCCTTTTTAAAGATTCTTCGCTAGTGGGAAGGCCGCGCCCTTTAGCTTTTCTGTAAAAATCAGATCGAACTTCTTCGATGTTGACCTGATCAAAAACAGATAAATGCTTTAAATACGCCGTAGTACCGCTATGGGGAAACTGAGACCAACCGTAAGCTACATCCCTAAAAAGTCCACGAAAATTAACATCAGCTGGAGGAGTCGATGTCATTTATAATTTTATCATAATCTTCTTTTTGCGGATCGTGACTAAAATACCAATAACTTACCAAGGAGGTTAATTTTCCAGCAGCCGCTTGAAATAAAGAGTCCTGAGCCTCATCTTTTGCGTAATACGCATCCGCCTTCATCCCGAAATCCTCTCCCTCGAAAAGTGGCGTCGGCTCCTTAACCTCTAATTTTTCACAGGTATAGTAGGAAAGATGAGTAAGATACCACAAAACAATACGATTTTGGGCTTTAGTGTCTGCCGTATGGTTAAATAGACTCTGATAGGCTGATTCTAAGTTAACAATGTCCCGCCTTACTAAAGCTAATTTTCCACTAAGGCGAGTTAACTCTTCCTGCTTTTTTTTGGGTAATTTCTTAATATTGCGGTTCGCTAATGTTTTTTTGGTATACTCTCCCTCAAGGTCACTAAGCTCACCGTACAAGTCCACCAATTTAGTCGCATCATTTTCACTCAACAACCCACCGGTATCAGAATATTTTTTTGCTAACATGGCCTTAGTTAGAATACCCTTTTTGATACAACGGCTCATTTCAATGGAGTATTCCATATCTGCCTCTTCCAGCTCTCGTCGATTAGGATTTTTGACGATAATAGTATAAGGAATTTTTTTCTTTACTTTTTTGCTAATTTCGACCTCTTCTTGGACCCCCTCTTTGTTTTTGCGCTTTTCTTTAGTTTTTTCTTCAACTTCTTGGGTATCTTCGACAGTAAAGGAGTATATTTCTTTTAACATGAATACTTAAAAATAATATTAAATTTACACTTTTTTTCCAAAGGTTTTTTAAAAAGTGTATAATATGGCCATGGCTAGTTTAATCTCAAATAGCGATAAAGCGGCATTACATAGCGTAATGGATGACCAAGCGGACACCTTTTCTCGAGATGTCACCATCATAAAAGACCCTATTGAGACAGTTTCCAGTGCTAATGCTGATTTTAATTCCATTTATGGAAATGCTGGAGCTACGACTTCTATTACCTACAGCGAGCAAAGCAGTACAGTCGCGGCGCGTATCCAATATGGAGCCCAAATGAACGACGACTATTTCACGTCCTCAAAATCCCCTAATCAGCTTAAAGTTTATATCCCTGAAGGGCTCGTAAGAATGAAAATTAAGGCTTCTGATTATTCTACGGTTTCAGATGCCAAGCGAGTAGAGTTCGATAACCAACGCTTTTCTATCTATAGTGATTTCAGGGGCCACGGCCTTTTTGATACTAAATTTTATACTGTAATGTTAAAGAAAATGAACTAATGCCCCTGCGTCTCTCCAATAAAGAAGTAAACTCAATAACACAACAAGTGGTTCGTGATCGGCCCTTTACAGCCTATCTTAAAAAACAATTGCAGCGAGAATTTGAAGAAATATATCACCAATTTTTAAGCGACTTTAATGGCCACACGGTCACCAAAGAAATAGAAGGCGGCTCGCGCTCTCCAAACATCAGCGGAACTTTAGGTGGCGTAGGTAACTTATTCACTTATATTGGATTTGACTCAGGCAGCCAACCTATTACGCGACTAAGAGAAGTGCTGGAAACCTATCATATAAGATATAATATACAAAAGAACTCGGTTCAAATTATTCTTGAAGTTCCCACTAAAGAGCAGGTTTTTATAGCCACCCCTATGCCATGGGCCATGGGGAGAAGTTGGGCACGCGGAATTGAGCGGGGCATTTCGGGATTTGGGGAGTATTTAGTTAAAAACACCCCATTAGCGCGCTCTAAATCGGGATTTGCTATACAAGCCGACAATAAGATAAGGGCTGGAAGGTTTTCTAATACTTCTTATATGTCAGCTTTACTGAATGATTACTATAAAAAAATACAAAAATTAGAAAATAAGACACTTTAATGAAACCACTATACCAACATGGACTACTCAATAGTTTTTATCTTTGGTTTGATAATTACTTATTAAAAAAGGGAGAAGCCTACAAAACTTTTAGCACTGATTTTTATTACTATTCGGACGAAAGAGTGCAAAATAAAGTGGTATTTGGGTCACCTTACAAACAGTGGGTTTATGATAAAAATATCAGCGGGGCCCAGATTAATCCACTTATAAGTGGAGATTCCGGCGCTATCGCCGAAGGCACTAGTGGTTTAAAATTCGATTTTGACAATGGCCGTATCCTTTTTGACTCAGATTTTGCAACTGGCACTAATATCAGTGGATCCTTTACTGTTAAAGATTTTAATACTTATATTGGAAATCAAACGGAAGAAACCTTAATTACAGCAGGTAAATATAAAATAAATAGCCGCTATGGCCGCACTTTAACTTACGTTGCTCCTTATGACCAAGCCACCCCTGCGGCTTTCCTTTCGTTAGGCAGTACCACCAATGCGCCTTTTGCGCTAGGCGGAGAAGATAACACAATAACGGATATTACCGCTGTAATATTCGCAGAAAACCTTTATCAATTAGACGGAGTTTTGTCTGTTTTTGCTGATTCTTCAAAATCTATTTTTGGAGATATCCCTTTCACGGGATCCCCGTTAGATGAATACGGTGATGTAAAATCTTATTATTCAACTGGTTACGATTATGCTAATGTAGTATCAAGCACCGATGCCTACATGGTTAATGACGCTAATGTATCCAAAATATCCGATAGTGCCAATAAAACGCTCCCTGTTGATCTTTTTGTTGGTTTTGTGGATTTTGAGGTTTACAAATATCGCTTCCCTCGAAGTTAAAAGTTCTCAAAGTCGAAAAAAAGTTGTAAATTATTTTAAATTTACAATATACTATCATGGCCAGAAACAGAGTAATTTATCAAAGTCAGGCGCTTTATGTAGCGCCTTCATCCACAGGTTATCACCTGCAAACGGGGGGTGGCTTGGTCGGGGGTACTGGAGACGTAGCGGACAGCTCAGACTGGACAGCCGTAACAGGCTTTACAACTGCGCCGTCTGCTGAATTGTACCAGCGCTCCTTGCTAGAGCCACTTCATAGAGTTCAATCAGCAAACTTCAATTTCACTATAAATCGTCAAGATATTAATGAATTTGGTAGATTGGCTAGATTGGATTCGATCGTCATGGAATCTCCAACTGTTGGATTAGATTTCAATTATTATCTTACCGATGGCGGCAACGAAAGACTAATGGGTTTCAACATCCCTACTAGCAAAGCTGAAGCTTATCGTACATTCGCCGGTAGTACTTTTGTTGCCTCTACAGGTGACGGATGTATATCCGGAGCATCATCTATCTCAGGGTTAATTGCTGATCCTCAGGGCAATAACTACTTTATCGTCACATCTAAAGAAGGTGAGGATGTTCAAGGAGATACGATTAGTTCTGCGCAAGCTGCCTATGATGTTATTTCAATAGGTAATGGCTTTATAAGTGATTATTCTATCGATGCATCTGTAGGTGCAATTCCTACAGCTAGTGTAACAGTAGAAGCTTTCAACATTAAAGTTGACGACTACATCAGTGGAGATGCTACTACTAGTAGTGCTGCCGACCAAAACCAGTTCCCGCTTATTCCGGCGGTGGATGAAGTAAATGGTGAAAAACAAAATAACACTATTTTCATGGTTCAGGGCAAGAGTAATGCGGAGACCACTCTTAATACGACGGGTGATTTCGCAAACATGATTAGTGCTTTACGTCCGGGTGATATCACCTTTGCGATGACTAATTCCGGTGATTATCAAGGTTTCGCTGATTTTGATGGTGACGGTAAATGTCACCTTCAAAGCTTTGGAGTTTCTGTTCCGATGAGCCGCACGGTTCTTGGGAGACTTGGAAATACCTTTGGTTATGCTCGTGTAATTGATCTTCCGATGGATGTATCAGTTAGCGTTTCGGCTATTATTTCTGAGCTAGAAAAGAATAACATCTTTAATGCTTTGGCAAATACCCAGAAGCACGACTTCACACTTACCCTTGCGAAAGCCAATACCAGCACAGGTGGTACAGGTGATACGGCATTGGTTATCCAAGTTAAAGGGGCGCGCCTTGATAGTGAAAGCTACAGTGCGGCTATTGGCGATAACGAAACTGTTGATATTACCTTTACGACTCAAGTCGGTGGGGCACAGGATACCAGCAATGGTGTGTTTATGGAAGGAACATATGATCGATTCCGTACCATTAGCTATTGGCCTCTTGGCGAAGCCAAGAAGACAGCCGGCAAATATAGTGGCGCACCTAGTCTGCCAACCTAATAAACGGTTATAATTAAAGAAAAGCCCCGCTCGAAAGAGCGGGGTTTTTTATTTCCGGGGCACGAAAATAGCAGAAAAAAGCATAAAAGCGTGTATTATATATAATATGCCCACATCAATACCATTCGATCCGTCACTAGTTCTAGGAAACATCGTAGACACTAAGAAAATCACCGCGCTGGAGAATATAGACAAAGCCCAGAAGCCTGTCAACTTAGCGCAAGAAAAATTAAACTCCTTAATTCTTTCTAAGCGCAGTCTTGATATGACGGTTCAGGAAATGATTCAAATGGAGGTCGACGAGGCTGACATGAAAAAACTTACCGATCAAGTAGATAAAACCAAAACAGCCATGGCTGCTGCGGCGGTAGCCTACGCATCAGCAACAGTTGCCGCTCAGGACCCTATTCAAGAAGCGAAGGCGGCGGCAAGCGCTATAATCTCATCCGAAGTTGAATCCCCTATCGACTGGAACAAATCTTCAATTAAGAAAATGGACTTGTCATCCGACTCTATGGTTATGGATGCTCAATATTTTAGACTTGAATCTGAATCCGATAGCACTAATTCCTATTCAAACGCAATCGCGTCATATGTGTCGGGTCAGGTGTCTTCTATATTCGGCCCTACATACGGTGCCCAAGCAGGAGCGTCAGCTAAACACGCAGCCTCAGCTCAAGCAACCAATCACGAAATTCAAGGCACTTTGGTAATTACTGCAAATTGCACTCACAAGATGGCGGACATGTTTGCTCCTTTTGTTATGGATCCTGAGAAAGGTATCCGGGCATGGAACGTGCATAATGCACAATCTCCCATTCTTACTACTGAGGCTGGGCTAACAAAAGCTCTTGCTGATGAGACAACCAAGATGTATTTGCTTTCAGGTGAAACTCAGGGGTCATCTTTCGTAGGGATGGTTCATTTGGTAAACACCACAAAATCGAATTCTAACCAATCGTCCTCCGCATCCTCTTATGAAATGCAAGCATCTTTCGAAGAGAATTGTTGGTTAGCAGCTTCTCAGGGCAAGTTCGGTGTTGATGGCCAATTTGCAAATTCAGTAAAAGAGCTTTTATCTTCCTCTAATATTCAGTCTCATGCGTCAGTAATTACCATGGGTCTCATTCCCTCTATTAAGTCGAATCAGATTCAGACTTGCATTAAAACACTTCAGCCTGATCCGAAAAAGGTGATGGATGAACTCGCCGCAATCCAAGGTGATTCTGATAAAGACGTGACTACTATGGCCACAAAAGCGGCAAAAGCAAAAACCGGTGAAAGTTTCATGCAGCTTTCTAACGGTTTTGTTAAAAGCGCTGTTTCTGCCCTCGGCGAAACCCAGAAGATGGAAAATAACATCATTAACACCAACAGTCTCATGACGGCTTTCGATAACTATGTCGAGCAAGCGACTAAAGGCAAAGTCGGCGGTATTCCCATAAATTTCTTCTTGAAGCCTATTACGTCGAAGCAGCTCGCATCTGCGTATTTGGCCAAATTTTCTCCTTTGAAATATTGGCAAATAAGTTCGGGTGATGACGATTCTACGGCAGAGGAATCCGCCAACAAGTAATCATTAAACCAAAGATTAAAAAAACCTCGTCTCCATTTGGGGACGAGGTTTTTACTAAGTTTAGGTATAATTATTCAGGGAGTAATTTTCTTTAGCTCCTTGTGTATTTCAAAAATGACCAACATCAGCTCGGCATAAATGCGAACGGCTATTGGCCCCAACCCTATCATGGCGATGCCGGTAATTGTATCTGCCTGTAGGGTAAATATACCCATAACAATCACTACAATCATGGCTATGTAACTCAGGATCTTCAAGACCCCCGGCGTAATCATATATTCATAGTTTAAGAATGTTTTCATAAGTTTTAATTGTAAGGTCCAGCGAAAGACCGAGGCCTCCAATCATAAGCAGCGTATATATCGCCGCTAGAGTCTATAGAGGCGTCGTTTCCAGCTGCTTGTAGGGGTTGGGCCTCATAAATATTATAACGCGCTACAAGGTCATCTAGGCGCTCCTGTGCGTCCTTTGCGAAACCTCGGTAAGTTTTAGCTATTTCATTCTTGTTGGTGCGGGTGATCATAGAATCACCCTCTCTTAAACTAATGAAATCTACCGAACTATCAATGCCTTTCAGAACAGCTCTTGCTTTTTTAGTGTAATAATTAGCTAAATAAACTTGTTTGTAGAGGTCAGCCTCTTCAAATCGAAAGTTTCCCGACGGTTGAACTACAGTGTCATCGATCAATCCAGTTGGACTGGCCGCAACTCCTGATCCCGAAAACGCAGTATAAACAATAGTATTTAATAAACCAACGTTATTAGCTAACCACCCTGATATTGAAGCTAGGGTCGCATAACCTGTGTCAGAATCAAATTCATCATTATAGATGCCCGTAGCTATCGTGCTTACCAAATATGGCGTCTTTTGTCTGTCCGGCATATGATATATTTACACTAAAAACTAGAAACCTTCGCCCATTAATTTTTTAGCTCTTTCATGATTAGGGTGAGCTGGATCAGCAATAGACAGAGGTTGTTCAAGTGCAATCGTGCGATTACCCCGCGTAACGCGCTTAAATTCTTGGCGCAGCTTTTCTTTTAATCTAGGTTTAGATCCATCCGGAAAAATCCCTATTTTCATCGCAAGGTTCTGTAAATCACTTAAATTGGATTCTTTTAAATTGTTTTCAAAAATCTTAGGGTCATTTGTCCCGAAATGATTAACCGCTTTAATACCCAAAATCTCCTCAAGCTCTTTTACCTTTTTAATAGGATCCTGTTCTTGTTTACCTGTAGTGAAATTTTGAATATCCTCTAAAGAATTCTTCTTTTTGCTCGCCTTAACGGTCTTTTTAGGGGCCTTTTTCGTAGTCTTTTTGGCTTTTTTCTTTGCAGTCATATTTAATATTACAACTAAAATGTCATTTTTCCAAAAAAAAACTCCACCTCTTTCGAGGTGGAGTTGACAATCGGTAAAATACCGATTACATGATTAAGCCGACCAAGGCTCTGTCATCCAATACCATACGTCCTTCTTCCAAAGCGCCATAGTAACCAATTCTCTGCTGTCTAGAAGAGAACTGATCATCAGCGACAAGGTTGAATTCCGAACCGGTCTCAGAATCAACAGCGATAGCTCGAATCATAGCATCACGGCTACGATCCAAACCAACGATGATTTCTTCAGTAGCGCCATTGAAGACACTTGAAGCGGCAGTAGAACCATGATCCAAAAAGTCTGTGCTACCGGCGACGGTATCAAAGACATTGTTGAATAACTTACCAACGCCTAGCTCCCAAACTTCCATAATGGAAACACCAAAGAACTCAGTTAAGCCACTTTGACTAAACACGCGATCTCTCTCGGGATCGATCAAAGTAACTGGCTGAGAAGTTGCACCAACAGCAGCGCCATTGGGAGCAAGGGTGTTAATTGGGTTGTAGGACATGGCTCGGATCTGCTCTACCACCTCTGGAGAAACCAAGAGGTCAGTTAAAGCTTTGCGAGAGCCAGCGGGCGTACCGCCTACCCATGAAGCATTAATTCTCTTAATCTTAGTAAATAACTTATTCAAGTCATCAACTAAGAAACGATTAGCTTGAGCCGTACGGAAAACGTGACGATTCTTCGCGGAGAAGGCAGCGTCACCAGTAGCGGCAGTAGCTAATGCGGACATAAGCAAGTTAGAAGATGTTCTTTCCTGCTTAAGGAGAACTTCCTGAGCTACCCGAGTAAATGTTTTACCAATCACATCAAGTCTCGAACGCGTAGCGTACTTTCTGTCGAAAGACACGGCGCTATCTAAACTGTAAGTGGTAAACTTCAACTCAGAAGCTGTAGGTTGCACATAGTTGGTCGGGAGACCACCAGCTACAGACTGACTGTACACACGGATATAATCTTCATCGAAGATATCGTAGTATAAATCCAACGGAATCGAAGGATTGTCATCTGCATTGTATTGAAGCGGGGTAAAAAGGTTGCTAACAGTAGGAGCGTTATTGATCACCTCTGAAACCACAGGGCCAATAAATTCTGCCAAGGCTACCTGAGCAGCATAAGCAGTGTCCCTGTTCCGAGAACCCATAGCTTTGATTAATTCGACTTGTTCGTCTGTTCTTTTTAAACTAATTTTCATTATTAAATTTCCTTTCGTTAATCTAATGGTTAATTACGCAACATCCCAAGAAGCAGAACAGTCTAGTTGCACCAACGCGTACTGCGCGGTACCTGTTCCTGCGAACTCATCGGATTGACCCATCTGAGAGGTTCTGTTTCCGGTTCCTAAAATTGCCCCAACGATAGTTCCGGCAATATCGGCCAAAGATTCGCGAGCGAATCCGGTCAACTTACCGTCAGTACCTGCGGAAATACCTGCGATATTTCCGGGGATAAAGTTAGCATCCTTTTCATAAGCGTCCTCAGAGAACGTAAACAACCCACGTGTTGCCACGGGAACTG
>Ga0315328_10001637_pt1 | contig 10440 bp, 10 predicted proteins | sample M120032315metaG_FD_203462 | JGI IMG/M metagenome (GOLD analysis project Ga0315328, IMG submission 203462) | Ammonia-oxidizing marine archaeal communities from Monterey Bay, California, United States - M1 200m 32315 | ecosystem: Environmental > Aquatic > Marine > Intertidal zone | place: USA... | reverse complement strand
CACTAGCTTTCATTAAGCAAATTTGTTGTTCTATCTTAATTTTAGAATTATTGAAATCTGTTAAACTTTTTGTGTAAATGGCAGTAGTTTTCATAGCTTCTTTGAAATATTTTTTAATTTTCCATGGTAAACTATCATATAATAACGTTTGTTCAGTAGTATCAATGTTTCCATTGTTATCGTTAGAGAGAAGATCATAAAGGAGATATGCTAAATATTGGAATTCTGGATTTTTATTATGCATTAATAATTGTATGAGTGTATTGCGTTGAAAGTACATGTCACCATTTATAAATTCTTTTATGGTTTGCGAAATAGTTTTAGATTTTATTAATTTGGCTCGATTGATATACCCAATATACCGTTCCTGTAATTCACTATTGCTATAAATCATATATTCTTTTAATGTTAACAAATCTAAAAAATTAGAATATAATTCTTCATCCACAATGGCGTCTGGTTTATTTTTTATTAAGGATGACATCCTGTTTTGAATAAAGGTGTAATTTAATGATTGAAACATTAAATCATCAATCACACCTGCAACAATTAATGTTTTTTTCTCTTTTTGATTTTGAAATGCTATTTTAATACCATATACACGCTTTTGAAAGCCTTTGGCAGTTCGCGCTAAATCAAACCCATCGAGGGTCTTTGCTGTTTCTACGATCATATAGTCTTCAACAATTCTATTTTTCGCAAGCTTTTTTATAGGCGTGTTCTTTTTCTTTTTCCAATCCATTATTTTGTATCCAATAGGATGAATAAATTTTTTTATCAACTGGTATTTATCTGTATCTTGGATGGTATTTTCGTAATTTATCCCAAAGCAGACTTGTAATAGATCTTTCATGTAGAGAGTCCCATAAGATCTAAATATTTGAGACAGTTCATTGTTAATTGTTTGGAGGCTATTTAATATATTTTCTTGATCATATTGCTTGTTCTGGATAAGTATAGATATATTATTAATATCATTGCTTATGTTTTCTAATCCTTGAATGCATAAATTAAACTCTTTAGCACTAAAAAAGTTTAAAATTTTGTATTTTTGGGCGCCAAGAAGAGAATGTAAAATCATTTTTCGAAAGCATTCTATTTTGTTGTTAAAAAAAACGATTGTATCTGTTTTTTTTTCAATCTCTTCAGGCTTTTGTAGAATTTTTATATTTTGCATAGATGTGACTAATATATATATAGATTATTAAATTTATAGAATAAATTATTATTGATTTTCTAAACAACATAAAAATATAATAAAAAATATAATATGGGAATTCCAAGTTACTTTTCTTATATTTTAAAGAAACATTCTACCCTTATCAAAAAGTTAACATTCAAGGTAAATAATTTATATATTGACAGCAATTCTATTATTTATGATGCCTTGAGAAGATTAAAACACGAAGAGGATTTTGAAGATAATTTAATTCATGCAGTTTGTTTAAAATTGGATGAATATATACGACAAACAAAACCAGATAATACCGTTCTTATAGCTTTTGATGGTGTTGCACCTGTAGCTAAACTGGAACAACAGAGAAACCGGCGTTATAAGTCAAGGCTAGAAAAATATATCTTTGGTGCGATCGAGGACGCTGAAAACGTTTGGGACTCTACTGCTATTACACCCGGAACGGAGTTTATGAATACATTAGGAAGTAAAATAATTGATTATTACCGTAATAGAGAAAGGGAATATGGTTTAAAAAAAATTATAATTTCCACCAGTGATGATATTGGCGAGGGTGAACATAAGATATTTCATTATGTAAGAAAAAATGCAGAATTTCATCGTAAAACGACGACCCTTGTCTATGGTCTGGATGCTGATTTGATTATGCTAAGTTTGAATCATTTACCCATCACTAGAAAATTGTATTTATACAGAGAAACGCCGGAATTTGTTAAATCTATAAATGTAAATTTGCAGCCTAACGAAACTTATGTATTAGATATCCCCCAATTATCCAATGCAATTGTAGCAACTATGAATAATTATCGTCCGGTAAATACACTCCAACAACGCAATAGGTTATATGATTATATTTTCCTATGTTTTTTTCTCGGCAATGATTTCATGCCTCATTTTCCTTCCATCAATATAAGAACGAGTGGTATACAGATAATGTTAGAAGCTTATCAGAATGTAATTGGTGATACGAATGAAAATCTAACCAATGGGCGCATAATTTATTGGGGAAATGTTCGAAAATTGGTCAAATATTTGGCAAACGATGAATGGAAAAATCTAGTTGGAGAATATAAAATAAGAGATCGTTGGGAAAAAAGACGATTTTCTGCAAAAACGAAGGAGGATAGAATGCAACGCTATTTGAATATCCCTATTAAAAATCGCTCTATTGAAAAATTAATAAACCCCTTTGAAGTTGGGTGGAGGGATCGTTATTATAAATACCTCTTCCATCAAGATATCAATGGGAAATATAAAAAAAAGGTATGTATAAATTATCTCGAAGGATTAGAATGGACAATGAACTATTATACCTCCTATTGTAAAGATTGGCGTTGGTGTTATAAATATAACTATCCCCCTCTTTTAAAAGATCTGGTGTCCCATATTCCCCATTGGGAAACTGAAATGATTGAATCTTATAAGAATACAGCGGTAACCCCTTATGTACAATTATCTTATGTGCTTCCCCGTCAAAGTCTCCACTTGTTGCCCAAAGAAATATATGAAAAATTAATGGATAAATATGAACACTGGTATCCTATTGACGCTCCTATTCATTGGTCGTTTTGCAAATATTTTTGGGAAAGTCATGTAGAATTGCCCCCTATTCAATTGGAAGCAATAGAAAGTTTGATTGAAAAATAATTATTAATATCTTTAATAAGGCAAAATATATATTAAATATATTGGTATAAATAATATAGATATGGCACGTAGATTTGACAATATATTGACAAAGGATGATTTGGATAAAATATTGAGAGCTGGTAAAATTACAATTTTAAAGGCTTCTGCAACGTGGTGCCGTCCTTGTAAAGATGTGGCATCTTATGTGGAAGAATTGTTTGATAAAACATCCGCGAATGTTCAGATGGTTTATTTAGATGTGGATGAGGGCATGGAGTTATTTAATCATCTTAAATTGCGTAAAGTTCCCACTTTCATAAGCTTTGTAGGGAAAGAAAAAATGGATATCTACGAGACGGCAAATAAAGGTCAGATAGAACAATTTTTTCAAAAAGTTAAATTGCGGGCGAAAGTGTTAGGAAATTAAGTAAAATAGTATATATATTATGGAAACCTATGATTTGGATATAGACAATTATGAGTTAGAGGATATATTAGCTTTATTTCATGTTCCAAATGATTTTTCGAATATCGATTTGAAAAATGCTCATAAAATAGCTTTGAAGATGCATCCTGATAAGAGTCGTCTCCCCAAAGAATATTTTCTTTTTTTTATGAAAGCTTATCAATTATTATGTAAGATATATGATTTTAGACACCGGCGGGAGGGCATGCGTCCTTCTTACGATACGGATCTAAGTAAAAGCGAGAAATTAATATTAGATAACCTAAGTGAGTCGTCTAAGGGCAATGCTTCAAAATTTAATGTATTATTCAATGAGATGTTTGAGAAGGTAAAGATAATGGATAAAGAACAGGATTATGGATACGAGTCTTGGTATCGAGATTCAAATGAGGAACAAGATGTAAAGCGGATTTCGTTATCTCAATTTGACAATGAATTCGAGAAGAAGAAGATTGCTTGCAAGGATTTAGTTGTATTAACGGGTCTGACGGAAATGGGCGGCGGCGATGGTTACGAATTATTAAGGGGGAAGCCGGCGTCCTATGGCTCTTCGATATTTAGTAAGTTACCATACGAGGATTTGAAAAAGGCTCATACGGAAACCGTGGTACCCGTGACCCGTGAAGATTATTTGAACAAGAAAAAATTTTCTAATGTGGAAAGTTATCGTAGTTTTCGCGATGGGCAAAATATTAATCCTCCTTCATTAGAACAATCAAAACAATTTTTATTGGAAAAGGATAAACAGTCTTCGGAAGGCGACATCAGGCGCATTTTTGATATTTTGAAACAGGATAATGAAATCGAGAAGAGAAATAAGCAATGGTGGGGTTATTTAAAACAGATAAAGAATGAATAAAAAATTATACTTTATATATATAAGATGTATAATTTCAAATATTTTTTTTCATTTATATTAATAACACTTTTTGGGTACTTATATGAAAAGTATAAATTTAATGAAGATGCCAAAAGTGAATTATCTAAATATGATAAAGTAAAAAGATTCTTATTTGACGGAGAGCCATTTATGAGTGATAAGCCATTTTTATGGATCCATAATGACAATGTTAAAAATTCTCGTTGGTGGTCTAGTTTTTATTCTAGAACGACGAATAATTTAAACCAACCTTATTTGCAATTGTGTCTTGAAAGTATTGTGAGACATTGTGGTGATAGTTTTAATATTTGTATTGTAGATGATGATTCATTTAGTAAGATTTTGCCTGGATGGAAAATAGATATGAAACGTCTTTCTTGCCCTTTTAGAAACCATACAAGGGCGGTGGGGATGTCGAAACTGTTATATTATTATGGTGGATTGGTTGTTCCAAATTCCCTTATGGTATTGAAGGATTTATACCCGATTTACAAAAAGAGTATTAAAGAATATGATATGTTTACTTTCGAATGTGTTGATAGGAATTCGACTTCTGTGTATACGTCATTTTTTCCAGATATGCGGGTTCTTGGTTGTAAAAAACAAACTCCATTGATTAAATCTTTCGTAGATTTTTTGGATCAACGTAATATGAGTGATTTTACAGAGGAGGCGGATTTTCTCGGACAACCTAATCGATGGTTATTCGAGAAATGTCAAAATAAGGAGATAGGTTTGGTGCCAGGTAATTATATTGGTACGCGAACTTTATATGATAAGCCCGTCTTAGTGGATGATTTATTATCCGAAAGTTTTATAGATTTTGATACGAAAAAGATGCGCGCTATTTACATACCCGCAGATGAAATATTACGCAGAACTAAATACGGGTGGTTTGCGCGAATGTCTGTAGAACAGGTATTAGTCAGTGGTTCTGTGATAGCAAAATATTTATTGTTATCCATGGGTCAAGCAAAATAAATATAATAAACAATCTCGTAGTTTGATTTATCATATTTAATTTTTGATATAAATCCCATTTGATGATATTTACAAATTTGACGGATAATAGTTATGAAACTACGATAATTTTGTTTTTTATCTAAATATTTATGTTTAGATGAATAGTAATATTCCTTTAATGAACTACAAAAGGGTGAAATTGATTGATCAAATGAGGCCTTTTTAAATGAGGCTTTTGTAAAATAATAATGGTTGTTTTTTTTTTCTGTGTATTTATCTAAGAATTTCAATAAATCTGCTTTGGGAAATTCATTTTTAAAAATTTGGCTGGACATATAATTATATTATTTATTATTTTATTGTTTTATTTAACTCATTGGTAAAAAAAGCGAGTTCTATATCGTGTTCGTGTAGTGTATGAAAGATAGATATATATTTGCAAATAAGTTTAATTATTTTATATTTCTGCGTTTCGTCTAACATTTGAGTTATTTTTATAAATGTAAAATAGCCGTCCAAAATATCCATAACGGAATATCCCTTATTTGATATTAAAAATATTATTTTAATGGCTTTTTTGTAATCTCTTTCTTTAAACCAAGCCTCGGTGTATTTTTCAAAATCAAAAAAGCTCAGATTTGTGCATATTTCTTTACTTAATTTAAGGTTGATAGGTTTATCAAGTAATTTAAATTTTTCAATATAATTAATCAGTAATCTTATAGAATTATTACAAGTATGTAATATAAATTCCTTTGTCTCATCAGTTATAGTCACATTTTCCAATGTTATAATATTATTAAGAATTGTGGATAGAAAATGTTTATTGACAGATTTAATTTTAAGTATTATGCATCTTGATTGTAGACTATCAATTATTTTTTGGGTATTTGTACAAGATAAAATAAAGAATACATTGTTGTGATATTTATCCATACAATTTCTGAAGACTTGTTGACTTTGATCGTTTATGGTATCTATATCATCTAATATAATAATTTTTTTTTTCCCTGTAATGGTGGAGGGTATCTGACAGAAAATTTTTACTTCTGTACGATAATATTGAATGCCTTGTTCATGAAGATTATTTATATAAAGTATGTTATTTGTGTTAGTATGGTCACAATTATAGTATTCTCTAACGATTGCATCAAGCATGGAGGTTTTTCCAGAACCGTGATCTCCAATGAGTAAAATATTGGAGATATTCATATTTATTAACATGCGTAAAACATCCGTTACATCCTTATCTTTTTGAAAATCTTTAAAATATTGTGGTTGATATTTTTTTAAAAAGGGTATATTCATATACTTATTTGCTGATTAATATTTAAGCAAATGTAAAATATATTAATCATAATGCCTACTTTTTATGAAACATTGGGGGTAAAAGAATCGGCTTCCCTTTCGGAAATTAAAAGTGCATATAGGAGTTTATCTATGGAATATCATCCGGATAGACCTAATGGCGATGGTGAAAAATTCAAAAAAATAGGGGAAGCATATGAAACTTTGGGCGATGAAGATAAACGCAGGGAATATGATATGATGAAGGGGAACCCTTTTATGAATAGTGGATCGGGGGTTAATGGGGATTTTTTAAATATGCTTTTTAGTAAGTTTGGCGCCGCCACGATGCCGGGTCCTTTTGGAAATGTAAATTCAATACCGGGTTTTCCCATGGGTATGCAATTCGGGGGGGGGCAACCCAATATTCATATTTTCAGGGGTGGACAACAAATACCTATTAATACAGCTTTACGGAAACCTGTTCCTATTGTCCACAAGATTAATATAACATTATCTCAAGCTTACAGTGGATGTACAGTTCCTATCGAAATTGAGAGATGGGTACTGCAAACAAACCAAACAAAAGTTGTTGAGAGTGAAAAAATATATGTAGAAATACCAAAAGGCATTGATACCAATGAAATTATAGTTGTAAAGGGAAAGGGAAATATTATTAATGATAACAATAAAGGCGATATAAAAGTTTTCGTTAAGATTCAAAATAATAGTAAGTTTCGGCGCGAGGGATTAGATTTGATTTATACAAAAACAATTACTTTAAAGGAAGCATTAGTTGGTTTCAAATTTGACCTCCCTTTTATAAATGGCAAAACATACTCTATTACTAGTGGAGGAAAGATTATAACGCCAAACTATCGGGATATAAATAAGAATATGGGTATGAAGCGCGGCAACATGTTGGGTAATCTTATAATCCAGTTCTCTGTTGAGTTTCCAAAATCTCTAACCGATGAACAAAAGAAATATATAGAAAAAGCACTATAAAATAATAAATTTATTTATTTTTGTAAATTTATTATGCATCAGTGATACGCTTTTTGCTCACTTTGGATGATACTACATAGATAGAGTTTTCAGTAATGATAATATAATCCTCTTCAACTTGATAAATTTTCGAAATGGGACTCGTATATTCATCTTCACTCTTCACCAATAATTTCTCCTCATTGTCACGAACTCCAATAATAACCCCTCCATCACAAGATCCCACCCAATAATCGAATTGAACCTTTTTGTCTTCAACAATGGAGAGCTTTGCTATATTTCTAAGGGTGGTATTTGAAGGTAAAGGATAATTTTCGGAAACTGTCTCGGTCACCTGTTCAGTCATAATATAGTAAAATTGATAACAATCTTTAAATACTTATTTAGAAAAAAATAAAAATTATAAATAATATATGATTAACAATAAAGCATTGACTATTTGTGATATTAAAAATTATAATAATCATTATGATTATAAAGCCTCTTTCCGGTATGCGCAATACTATACGAAACTAATTTGTCATTATTTAGAATATTTATGTGATCATACATCTATCAACAATAAAGACTATTTTTTATTTATTCTTAAGCGAGGAGTATTATCTCTGTCCCATATCTTTAATATATTTTTATTATATACAAAAAACATCGAACTAACAATTACACATTGCAACAAAGCATTATATTATTATATTGAGTTTATCGGACAGATAGTCGACGATAATCACAGTTACCTACAATTAAATTCTAAAGATGCAACTTTGTTTGTATACAAAAAGACAATCTTCGAAATTAATAATGAATATAGAAAAAATTTTACAATTGATAAAAAAGATGCAAAATTTTTTAATGGTATTGTTGTATTAAATAACATTTGTAATGAAATAATTAATATAATAGTTAACAAAAAATCATTTGAAGTAAAAAATAAAGTGATTTTTATAAATTATATAATTAAAAAAATTAATAAAATAACGTCAAAATTATCTATATTTACGGACACGCCAATAGAGGATAAATTGCCCATTATACTTTTTTTTATGAATAGTATTCCAAAATATGATATTGATATAGATAAGTTATTATTGATATATGAATATTTTATTAAAAAAATAAAAAAAAAAAATATCACGATCCAAAATATAAAAGACAATATATATCATAAAAATCATATCGAACGCATTACTGTGCTCCCCGCACATAAATATATCAATCAACTATATACTCTATAAATATTTTTTTTTTTCGTTTTCGTTTTTTCTTTTTTTTAGCAATGGTCGGGTGTGAATTTTCTGTGTAAATTTCCCCGTATTCCTTTTTCAATATATTTTTGAGAAATACATAAATAATGTTTAAAATATATTCTGTACAATTTCCTACAATTAACACACTTCCCGTTCTAAAAATCATAAAGGAAATTTCTTTGCATTGCCCTTCACCGCACCCACTCCCCTTTTTATTACATTTATTTTTGCAATAACAAACACCGTCATTTTTAATATTATTCATATTGTAATAAAATTTACATTGAATGCCAGGGTAAGAACAAGAATCATATATCACATTGATATTATATTTGTACTTTAATATATTGGATAAACAATCTCTATTTATATAATAGTTACAAGTGAAATTCGAGTTAATTAACACGGTTTCTATTGCGTTTTTCTTATAATATATCTTTTTACTATAAAAAGGTTGAAGTGTTTTGATCAGTAAATTCAATGTTTTTGTTAATATTGAATCTTCGCGTACGCCAGGAATTTCCAATTTACCTGTATTAAATACTTTAACATGTATTTCCTTGAAAGAATTTACATTCCAAATACGCATCATTAAAACAAAACAATTATAAAATGCACCCTTCTTCTTTTTTCGAAATGTGCATAAATCTTTTGTTGATAACCCAATATTTATCTTCCGCGTGTCCTTGAATTTTATTTTATTTGTTTCCCTAACTTGTTTTAAAATATCTACTTCAATGCATATATCCTCTTTTTTTATTTTTTCTATTTGCGTTTCCAAAAAATGAACGTCATGTTCATTAAGACAATTTACTTTCATCTGTTTTTTAATGATACCTTCTTGCCTATTTTGATATAAGATTACTGGTATATTCCAAAAAATATCCATTAAATTAATAGGGGTATTTAAATAGGTTATTTTTGTTTTGGTGGATATATATATATCGCTACATTTAGGAGAAAATGTATTCTTTTTATTTTCTATCCGTTGAATGTTGGTGTACCCATTTTTGTTGAAATTTTCCCAAGCATCATCTACATCGAGCATTCTATAAAACCAGTTTGTTCTGTTTATATTTAAATCAATTTATTTTCTTCCCTTATATAATGGAGACTGTGTCTTCTCCGGAAAAGAAACAAAATTCCAAGGCAATCATAAATGAATATTGTTTGAAAATGTGTTTGTTTAATCCAGATAAAGGGTCCCCTAATATTTTTATGAAAAAATTGGAATCTAGACTTAAACAATATTATAGCTTATTAACTTTGCGAAATTCACGTAAGAAAAAATGAACAATATATTCTTTTTTCGCTGATATATTGTGGACAATATAAGAAAAAAGTGTGAGCAATGTTTCATTTAATAACTCTGGTCTTTTTTTAATAAAATATTCAATAAAATATTTTATCATATGTGTAACTTCTATGTTATACATAATACTCCTTTTTTCCAATAATTGGTATATTTCATTGTCATCATGTTTACTTATATTTTCTATCATTTGTTCCCAAAAATCGTCTGTAATCATATCGCAAAAAGATTGTGAATTATGATGATTGGATTGTAAAAAATTTATCATACTGCGAATGTCTGATTTGAATATATTTTGTATGGACTGTAGTTGTGTATTATTTATATTTAAGTTCTCCTTTATAACTATATTTTTTAAAAAGGAAAATATAGATTTGGATGGAAGATTGCAAAAACGGAGACGAATAAATTCGTTCTGTAAAGCATATTCTATACGACTAATATAATTACATATCA
>Ga0315328_10001633_pt1 | contig 10453 bp, 9 predicted proteins | sample M120032315metaG_FD_203462 | JGI IMG/M metagenome (GOLD analysis project Ga0315328, IMG submission 203462) | Ammonia-oxidizing marine archaeal communities from Monterey Bay, California, United States - M1 200m 32315 | ecosystem: Environmental > Aquatic > Marine > Intertidal zone | place: USA... | reverse complement strand
AAAAATATTTTCATGAATATCGCTTTCAATCTTTATGTCATTTAGGAAGTGTGAACCGGCTATTAAGTCCTGTATTGATCTATCAATATCGACATTTCCTAAATCTAATTTCTTGTGCCCATAATTGATTGCCTCGCTTTCTAATAAGCTCGAGATAATGCTTTCCATGGCCTGAATCTCATCCAACAGACTCTCTCGCTTAACAGGATCATTTAGCATTTCAACCTGAAGCTTGGCTCGGGTAAGAGGAGATCTAAGTTCGTGACTGACTCCCATGTTCAACCGCTGCTTTGCCTCCAGCATCTCTACTACATTGTCAGCGAGGAAATTAACTTCCTTTGCCAAGAGGCCAAGCTCATCTTCTCTATCGATATCTATTCTATGCGTCAATTCACCTTGCCCAATCTTGGTTGCTGCCTGCTGAATACTTTGAATTGGATTGATCATCCTTTTAACAAGAAGGTATGCGAATAAAAGGACTGAAAGGCTGATCAGAGTAATGGCTTCAAATAGGTATGTCGATCCAGCCTCAATTGATATTTTTGGATTCACCATTGTGACGGTGTAGTCTCCGTATGGAATTCTAAAATAAGTTCTGTCTTGGTATCTGGCAAATTCTGAATTTTCAATCAATGTTGGGGATCCATCATCGCTGTTCTTTTTTATTTTGATGCTGTCCCATGCGCTCGGCTGAAAATCAATCGGATCAATATTTGGAAACTCACTGGTTGTACTCCATTCAAAGTTTTTCCCTGTAATCAAAATATCAAATGGCATATCTTTGCTGACCTCATCGGCAATCTCGGCATTTGGAGGATAACCAAGATCTTCCATGAGATTTCCGAGATAGCTGGTCTGGTAATAATCCAGGGTATCTCTAACTTCTTCATTCAATATCAGTGATCGAACGCCTAAATCTAAAAGATAAAAATAGATAAGCCCGGTGACTAAGAACACTCCAAATAATTTAATCGATAGTGAGTTAATCCTCTGCAACATCTTACTTTCAACGGCTATCAACAAACATATAGCCCTTACCCCAAATTGTTTTTATGAGTTGAGGATCTTTTGGGTAGTCTTCGATTTTATGGCGTAAACGTGAAATCAGAATATCAATTGATCTTGAAAATAGATGTGCATCAATGCCTTTGATTTCTTTTATGATCTCATCCCTTGAAAAGATAACCCCAGGATTCTTAATAAATAAATCCATAAGTTCAAATTCCTTGGTGGTCAGGTCTAAAATGGTTCCATTAAGAGACACTTCGAATCTTTGTTGATCAACCTCAAAAATTTGACCAGGATTCTGGCCGGAATCTTTTCGGAGTCTTCTGAGCAAACCATGCATTCTTGCAACCAATTCTCTCGCTTCAAACGGTTTGGATAGATAATCATCTGCGCCCAAATCAATTCCTTTGACTTTATCATCGGCTTCTCCTCTTGCACTGAGCATGATGATAGGCTTATTGGATTCTTCTCGAATGCTTTTACAAAGATCAAAACCATTGATGTGTGGCATCATGACATCCAATATCAGTAGATCTGGATCAAGATCATTCATTGTCTTGATTGCTTCGCGGGGGTCATTGATTACGAATAAATCAATGTCGAAAGTTTTCAGATAGTTTTTTAATAAATCTCCAAGCTTTTGATCGTCATCAATCAATAGTGCTTTGGTCATCTCGCTCATTTGGCCCAACGGCCCTTTGTTTCTGCGATTTGCTCTATCCCAATTCTCATCTCTAACATTCGATTGGCCTCCTCTTGGCCAAATACCTGTATGGGAAGAATATTCATTGGATCGTTTCTGTAACCCAACTCTCTGACTGCATAATCATATTTTTGTTGCTCATCTCTCTTCTCTACCGGCAGATCTTCTGCTTCATCCAACCAGTCAAACCATCGTTGAATAAACTTCTCTAAATAATTTTCGCAATAATCAATATTGGAATCATTGAGTTCCGCATGAGAACTCACACAAATTGGAGACATCAAGGATCGCAAGTAAGTCCCGTGACTCACAAATCGAGTCCAATCTTGATTGGCTCGAAATTCCAAGAAATCTTGATTCACAGGCTCATAATACTTGGTTACATAATCAGGGTTGGTTCTCAAATCCATCCTTGGTGTATATTCAGCATAAAAATAAAGCCTCGGTATTGTTCCAAAAATAATGGTGAGGTGAGGAACTTGATTCATTTGACCAAGAAAAACAGTTGCGTTGATGTCTAGAATACTTCTCTGTCTATTGCCTATCCAAGAGTGAACCAACCAATCCACTTCGTTCCCGGTAAATGAATTAAATGATCCCTCCATTTTTCCATGGACTTCATGATCATCTGAAATAAAGTACTCTCTGCCATCACACGAGGGATGTCTATTAACATCGTATCGATTTTGCACCCTCTCAATTATCTTTGTTTGAATGCCCCAGCATCTCTCCCATGCCGTGCTAACATCCACATCGGGACTCTCACTGAGGAACTCCATGATGGTCTTTGTCTCTTTATTGTTAATGAGCAATCCCCTATTTGATTATTTGAGTTTCAGACTACCAGTATTTCAAAGAAAGTAATAGATCAGCCTAATTGCAGACTATATAATTTACTTCAACATAATTAAGGAGTCGGCATGCCAAGCATCAATATAAATAATCATGAAATGCACTATGAAATACATGGCGATGGTGATCCAGCAGTTTGCATGGGTGGATGGGGAACCTTTTGTCATGGGAATGATGGGCTTCTGGCAAGAGGATTGACTGAAAAATATCAAGTTTTAGTCTTTGACTACAGAGGTATCTGTGAATCCAGCGATGACCCAAATGTTGAGCCTTCAATGAGAATGCATGCAGATGATCTAACTAGTTTATTGGACCACCTGGGGTGGAATAATGTTCATCTGATTGGCCTTGTTGGCATGGGTTGCTGCGTTGCTCAAGAAATTGCAATCAATCGTCCAGAACTTGTTCGAAGCATGGTCAATATGGGTGCATGGGCATACTGTGACACCTATCTCTATGACCAATTAAAGTTATTCAGGGACGTGCATCGTGATTCAGGCTTTCTAACTTTTCAGGAGAAAGTTTCAATCTATTCTTTCCTCCCTGAATACTACAATCAAAATAAAGATAAATTACTGGGTCCGAATGCAGGATGGAAAGAACTAAATGGAAACTATGAGACCCATGCAAGACTGGTTGAAGCTTGCATAAATCATGATGTCAAAGATAGATTGAATGAAATATCTGCACCAACGCTGATCATTCATGCCGGGAAAGATCTTGTCACTGGGCCCAGAACCACATTGCCACTCGAGCATGGAATCCCAAATGCAGAAGGCGTTATGATGGAAGATGTTGCTCACGTTGTTGCTGGAAAAGAGCAAAAAATCGCATTCTGTGAAATTCTTTTTGATTTCCTAGGAAGACACTGATTCTCAATACCTCTTGTATTCAAAAACTAAACTATAGATAATGTGGCACGAACACATAATGAGCTAAGTTTACTAGAGGTATATATGTCCCAAAATGGTTCGAGAATCCAAATGGATAACGGCACACTCCGTGTCCCCAATGACCCAATAATCCCATTCATCGAAGGCGATGGAATTGGACCAGATATCTGGAAAGCATCAGTAAGAGTTTTTGATGCAGCAGTTGAGAAAGCTTACCAGGGCGAAAGAAAGATACATTGGCTTGAAGTCTATGCAGGGCAAAAAGCCTTCGATAAATTCAATAATTGGCTTCCGGATGAAACCATTGACCAATGCAGAGAATATTTGGTCTCCATCAAGGGTCCACTTACCACTCCAATAGGAGGTGGCATGCGTTCCCTGAATGTTGCTTTAAGGCAATTGCTGGACCTATACGTCTGCATTAGGCCGGTTCGATGGTATCAAGGGGTGCCTTCACCGGTTAAAAGTCCTGAGAATGTAGACATGGTCATTTTCAGAGAAAATACTGAAGACATTTATGCCGGAATTGAATTTGAACAAGGAACAGCGTCCAACCAAAATTTTCTTGCACTCTTAAAAGAATCTTTTCCTGATGAATACTCAAAGATTCGTTTTCCTGAATCATCGGGCATAGGAATTAAGCCCATCTCAATAGAAGGTTCTGAAAGGCTCCTTAGGTCAGCTTTTGATTACGCGATTGAGAATAAAAGCAAAAGTGTGACCTTTGTACATAAAGGCAACATCATGAAGTTTACAGAAGGTGCTTTCAGAAATTGGGGATATGAACTTGCTGAGAGAGAATACGGTGACCACGTTTATACATGGGATCAGTGGGAAAGAACGAAAGCCGAAAACGGTGAAGAAGCAGCAAATAAAGAACAAGCTTCAGCCATTGAGAATGGTGCTATTTTAGTCAAAGATGCAATAGCGGATATTACCCTTCAACAAGTCCTTACTAGGCCATCAGAATTCGATGTAATTGCAACAATGAATCTCAATGGTGACTACTTATCTGATGCACTGGCAGCTCAAGTAGGTGGAATCGGTATCGCCCCTGGTGGAAATTTAAACAATGTGACAGGGCATGCAGTATTTGAGGCCACTCATGGGACAGCTCCGAAATACACAGATTTGGATAAAGTTAATCCAGGATCTGTAATACTTTCAGGCGAAATGATGCTTCGATACATGGGTTGGAAGGAAGCAGCGGATCTTATAGTTCAATCAATGGACGCAACCATTCAAAATAAAACTGTCACTTATGACTTTGCCAGACTCATGGAGAATATTACCCCTGTCAAATGCAGCGAATTTGGGGATGAACTAATCAAAAATATGAACTAATTTCAATCGTACTGCGAACTGTCAAATAAATAATTAGGAGAACAAAAGTGAAGAAAATAAATATTTTCATCTTACTCATTATTGCAACAGTAAGTGTAGAATCCATTGCTGCTGATTGTGAGCAAGTCATAGAAGGCAATGATGCACTTCAGTTCAACTCAAAAACAATGACTGTCAGCGCATCATGCGAAACAGTCACTGTCACCTTAAAACATACCGGTCAATTGCCAGCAAATATAATGGGGCATAACTGGGTGCTTACTAAGTCATCAGACTTTATGCCTGTTGCTCAAGCTGGAGGTTCGGCTGGGCTAGATAATAATTATGTTCCTCAAAATGATTCGAGAGTGATTGCGTATTCAAAGATTATTGGTGGCGGAGAAAGTACAACTGTTACATTCTCAGCGAGTGACCTTTCGAGCAATGAAAACTATACATTTTTCTGCTCATTCCCAGGACACTATGCAATCATGCAGGGAAGTCTGATTGTCACAAATTAAGGTTTATATCGCCCTTAACAATTGATAACGGGCCGGAACGAGCGATCGCAACCAGATCGCTCATGTTCTCGATTGATTTAAGAAACTCATTGATGCTATCTGGATCAGACAGCATTTGGATGATCGTTAGATCATCCTTCTCATTAATGATTTCGGCAGAGTAGTCATAGAATATTGTTTTTATTGAATTCAGATTATCGCCAGGAATCTTAAGTTTAACCATCATCAATTCACTTTCTATGTGATCCAATGGTGTGATGTCTAAAACATCGATCACATCGATGAGTTTATACAGTTGCTTCACTGCCTGATCCATTTGCTCATCACTTACATCGGTGACAAGAGTCAGCCTTGAAATCATTGGATCTTTTGTGGGTGCAACACTCAATGAATCAATATTAAATCCTCTGGTTGAAAACATTGAAGATACCCGTGTCAAAGCGCCTGACTCGTTTTGTAACAAAATTGCAATTGTATGCTTCATGCAGCTCAATATCTTAAAATTTTCTACGGTAAAATGAATTGTACATACTAATCCAGACAAATGAAGAAAGTTATGATTATTACTTTTCACTTATCTTTGTAGTATGGTGTTTTCCTTGAAAAAATATAAGGCTGATGCTTAATAGAGATTACCAACTAATAATTAACCATAAGAAATGAAAACAGGCTCAGAAATAATATTAGATGTTCTAGCAAAAGAAGGCGTTGAAACCATCTTTGGTTATAGCGGTGGAGCTATTTTGCCCACCTATGATGAAGTGTTTAAATACAATGAAGCGAACCCAGAAAACCCGATGCCTTTGATTGTTCCCTCTAATGAACAAGGTGCTGGCTTCATGGCATCCGGATATGCACGATCCACAGGAAAACCAGGCGTGGTCATGGTCACCTCTGGTCCGGGAGCTACAAATACTGTCACACCTGTAAGAGATGCAATGGCTGACTCTATTCCAATGGTGATCATATGTGGGCAAGTCAGTAGACAATCAATTGGCAGTGATGCATTCCAAGAAGCGCCGATAACAAGCGTGATGGGGTCTGTTGCAAAGCATGTCTTTCTTGTCACAAATGAGAATAAGCTTGCTTCAACACTAAAGGCTGCTTTTGAAATTGCTAAATCTGGAAGACCTGGCCCTGTTGTTGTTGATATTCCAAAAGATATACAGACAGCTGAAATCTCCGGTGAGGACTATGAAGACGCTAATATTGCAGCATACAGCAATAGAATATTAGCCATTGAAGAATCACGCTTAAGCCAAGAAAAATCATCAGAATTTTTTGAGCATCTTTCTAATTCAAAAAAACCACTGATTTATTTTGGTGGCGGAGTAATCTCTGCAAACGCATCTAAAGAACTCAGAGAATTTATTGATTACTTTAATCTCCCAGCCGTATCAACACTGATGGGCTTGGGTGGGGTCGATACTCAGCATCAATCTTCTCTTCATATGTTGGGTATGCATGGCACTCCTTTCGCAAACTATGCTGTTCAAGAAAGTGACTTTTTGATCGCAATAGGTTCGCGCTTCGATGATCGTGTTGCAGGCGTGCCGGAAAGGTTTGCTCCTCAAGCAAAAGTGATTGCCCACTTTGATGTGGATCCATCTGAGATCAATAAAGTGAAGAATGCTGCATGGTCTCACCTGGGTATTTTATCATTAGCGTTGGTGGATCTCATTCAACATGCGAAAAATAAAGAACTTGAGTTTAATTTTAGCGATTGGGTCAGCCATACCAATGAGCTCAAATCAAAATATCCTCTGAACTTTAATCGTTCGTCTGAATTGATTCAGCCAGAACATATCATTGAATGCATAAACAAGATCACTAAGGGTGATGCGATTGTCACTACTGGTGTCGGCCAACATCAAATGTGGGCAGCACAGTACTTCGACTTCAAAAATCCCAGACTCTGGCTGACATCTGGCAGCATGGGAACAATGGGTTTTGGTATTCCTGCTGCAATCGGAGCTCAATTTGCACATCCCGATAAGACGGTGATAGACATCGATGGTGATGGCAGCATAAGGATGAATCTAGGAGACCTCGAAACCATAACAAATTATGACTTACCCATTAAAGTATTGCTCCTCAATAACTCAGGAGATGGGATGGTTAAGCAATGGCAGAAGCTATATTACGGTGGACGATTATCAGCAAGCGATAAAACCCTTCATACGAAAGACTTCATTATGTCTGCACAATCAGATGGTTTTGAGTTTGCAGAAAGGTTGACTGATCAATCCAAGGTAGAAGAAACAATTGAGCGATTTGTCAATTTTGAGAAAGCTGCCTTTCTTGAGGTAATCATAGATCCCGAAGCCATGGTATTTCCAATGATAGGGCCAGGGATGTCATATGATCAGATGATTACAGGCCCATTTATGGAGGGCAAAGATCCTGATCCTGAAATTGATGGAATTGATCCTAAATCAATGTTTTAGAACTAACGCTCTCCCATCGCATTGATGTCATGGGTCTCACCATGCTGAGAATAAAGAACCTTCTTCCTAAAGAATCTAAGCATTCCCATTTCACCCATTCTTGAAGCACCAATACCGGAAAGCTTAAACCAGTTCTTCTCACCATCAAAAACATAGGTTGTAGCTCCACAATCTTGCAACGTGACTGCACCTGCATCAATTTGCCTAGCTATCTCTGCAGCTTCCTCATGACTGCCTGCTAAAACAGCTGCTGAAAGACCATAGATTGTGTCATTTGCTAAATCAATTGCATCTTCGATATTCTCATATGTCATAACAGGAATAACAGGACCAAAGGTCTCCTCAGTCATTACTTTCATTGAATGATCCACATTTTTAATGACGGTTGGTTTAATCCACTTACCTCCTCCATGATCTTCGATCTTGCCACCAGTGAGTATTGTGGCTCCTTTTTCTGTTGCATCTTGAAGATGATCACCAATGATGTCTGCTTGTTTATCAAAAATCAGTGGGCCGATGTGGCCTTCTCGCACATCTGGATAATTCAGTGTGACTTCGCTTGCTTGTTGGGCCAAGGATTCAGTGAATTCCTCAGCGATTGATTTATGAACATATACTCGTTCAATTGATTGACATGCTTGACCTGTAGCTTGAACAGATGCTCTCAGTACTATGCGTGCCGAATCAAGAGGGTCTGCATTTTCGGTGATAATTACGGGGTCTTTTCCCCCTAATTCTGCATAAACGGGGATAAAGTTCTTTGCGCCACTCTCATAAACTAGTTTTCCAGTCTTTACGCTCCCTGTAAAACAAAGCGCATCGACTTTCTCAATTAAGTCTTGGCCTGTTTGTCCTCCGCCTTGAACGAATCGGCACACTTTATGAAGCTCAGGTATCTTTTGGATAATGTCTTGTATGGGCTTAATAAATCTTGGTGTAATCTCGCTCGGCTTTACAATCACTGTGGATCCTGCCATTAACGCTGGTATTAAATCGATCAATGTAATCAGAAATGGGAAATTCCATGGTCCTATAATCCCCACAACCTCAAATGCCTTATATTGGTGTGTGTAGGTGACACTTGGAACAGATGACTGGAGTGGTTCTTGCTCTGAAAAAACTCGGTTCCCCAATGCTCTCCATCCAGGAACCATCTTGGTTAATTGAGCGACTTCACCGGTGCATATAAAATAACGACCTGTATCAGCAATAAGTGCCTCTAAGAGTTCATCGCTTTCAGCAACCATCTTTGCCCATTTGTCTAAAACGTCTGCTCTTTCGTCGACACTTTTTGATGCCCAGTTGGATTGGTTTTGTTTTAATTCGGCAACAATACTTGAAATTTCATCGGATGATGTTGCTTCAAAACTATAATCATTCTCGCCAGTTCTTGGATTTCTAACCTGTATTGTATTCATTTATTGATCACCTAGAGACTATTCTCAAAAAACCATCATAAGATACGACTAATAAAAAGATACATCAATCATTAATTGATAAGTTTCCGATGACGTTCTTTTGAAATATTTCCTCCACTCAAAACCACTACAATATTTTCATCAGGGTCAACTGCTTTTTTTGCAATGGCTGATATTGCTGCAGCGAGTGAAACTGCTCCGCCCGGCTCAACAGTGAGACCAAACTCATTAAAAATAATTCTCATGGCATCAATCACCTGTTGATTAGTGACCGTATCAATATATGAAATAAGCTTTTGATTGATCTTGAATGTGATTTCACCGGGTATCTCAGCCATGAGAGAATCACAGAGCGTATTGGGTTGAGTTTTAATCCTTTCTCTTCTTCCAGAAATCAAAGATTTTTGAGTATCATTAAGCGATTCTGGCTCAACACCAATAACTTCAGTATCCGAACTAAAAAGATTTAATGCGGAAGATGAGCCAGCCATTAGACCGCCTCCACCAATTGGGCAATAAAAGCGGTCTAATGATCGACCGATGTTTGCCATCTGATGGAATGCTTCCATGCCGACCGTTCCTTGGCCACAGATCACATCATAGTGATCATATGCAGGTATTAAAAATGCGCCATTTTTATCCGCTAAATTTCGTGCAATCTCCTCTCTAGACTCCGTATAACGATCATAAAAAACAATCTCTGCTCCTAAAGCCATCGTATTGTCGGCCTTTGATTTTGGTGCATCGATCGGCATCACAATCGTTGCTTTCACATTTTGCAGTTTTGAAGCCAATGCGACACCCTGTGCGTGATTGCCCGATGAAAAAGCCACAACATCTTGTTTGCCCTCTTTGACAAACTGACTGTGCATACAGTAATAAGCGCCTCTTAATTTAAATGATCCAGTTAGTTGAAGACACTCTGCCTTTAGATATAAATTGGATCCCAATTTATCATTCAATTTCTTTGACCAAAGCAATGGAGTTTGCTTGATGATTCCTGATAAGGCATTTGCCGCATTAAAAAAATTTTTCTTTTGATACATACACTTGATTCGTTTCTGATTGTAAGATGTCACTAAGGCTAAAGTAAATCAAGCAGAGGAAAAATGAAAATGGAAACTTACATTGTCACTATTTATGCCAAAAAAGATCATGCTTCAGATGTACAGCAATATTATCAGGACTTACAAAATATTTACGAAGAAGCATCTGGCTTTATTTCACGAAAAATCTTTAGAGCAAAAACCGGTTCAATGGAGCAAGCGGTGAAGGCCACTTATTCAGA
>Ga0315328_10001631_pt1 | contig 10455 bp, 9 predicted proteins | sample M120032315metaG_FD_203462 | JGI IMG/M metagenome (GOLD analysis project Ga0315328, IMG submission 203462) | Ammonia-oxidizing marine archaeal communities from Monterey Bay, California, United States - M1 200m 32315 | ecosystem: Environmental > Aquatic > Marine > Intertidal zone | place: USA... | reverse complement strand
TCAGAGCCTTCGGGGCAGAGGGTGCATCCAAGGGCGGCTATGTCGCCTTGGAACTGTTATTCATCATGATTTTCACGGTGCTGATTATCTGGTTGGCGCGAAAGGGCCTAGATTTCGCAATCAAGGCCATTGTGATGCTCGCCCTGTGGTTCAGCCTGTTCTACGCCGTGCAACCCTATTCGGCACTTCTATGGTGGTTAATCGGCATAGGTTCGGTGAACTTAGTGGTCGGCAGCACCGTGGTCATCAGCACAGCGCTAATGCTACTACTGCACCTGTACCCGGAGTGGTACGTTGTCAACACCGTCGGGGTACTCGTCGGTGCCGGAGTCATCACGCTGATTGGGGTTTCATTCGTTCCCGTACTCATCATCGCTTTCATGATCGCTGCTGCCGTATACGACCACTGGGCGGTCAACAGTAGCAAGCACATGCTCGAATTGGCTGACACGATGATCAAGAACAAACTCCCAGTGCTGTTGGTTGCCCCTAAAGGGAGAGGATATTCTTTCATCGAGGAAGACGACCAAGTGATGCGTAGTGAGGAGCCTGGAGATATGGACTGGGATGACCCAGCCCCTCACATCAAGCCAGAGAGCGGCGGCAGGGATGCGCTGTTCATGGGCTTGGGCGATGTCATATTCCCTGGTATGCTGGTAATCTCCTCTGTATCCTTCCTTCCCGAATGGGGGCCTGAAATCGGGACAATCTTTGGCACCATGCACGCGGGGCCTCTCGCTGTCGGCCTGGGTACACTGTTAGGTGGCCTATGCGGTTACGTAGCGCTGATGACACAGGTTGCTCGGGGAGAAGCGCAAGCCGGTTTGCCACTGCTCAACGGAGGCAGCATTCTGGGTTACCTAGTATCGGGCATCATTGCGGTCGGCCCGGCTGCCCTGTGGCAAGACATCACATTCCTGTGAGCTCGACGGCCGATTGGTTGAAGGGTCGCTGACCAGCCCTGAGGGCTGGTCGCAATGCTAGACATCAGCATGTTCAGAGAACACTCTGAGGTCATCAGGGCTGACCACGACAGGCGCGGCCTGACTCACGAGGGCATCGATGAGGTCATTCGCCTCGACGAGGAATGGCGCAGAGCCAGATACGATGCCGACCAACTCAGGAAGGCCCGCAACGAGGCTGCTAGGGGCATAGCCGAAGCGAAGAAATCAGGCGATTCTGCGGCCGCTGATGCGATATTGGCCGAAGTGGCCGACATCGGCGCTAGGATCGACAAGTTGGCGGAGCACTCGGACGAGTGCCTAGCACAGCGCGACGCACTGAGGATGAGGATTCCCAACATCCTGCATGCTGAGGTACCAATAGGCGAGGACGACCAGAAGAACACTCTGCACAGCATGCACGGCGAGAAGGTCGAACTGAACTTTGAGCCGCGTAACCACAACGATCTGATTGAGATGAACGGTTGGGTCGACCAGGCGCGCGGCGCCAAAGTCACTGGCAGCCGCTTCTACTTCATGCAGGGAGACTTAGCTAGACTGGAGATGGCGCTGCAGCAGTACGGCGCTGATTTCCTGATAAATAGGGACTACACGCTTGTACAGCCGCCCCTGATGATGAATCGTGAGGCCTACGAGGGTGTCACTGATCTTGCTGACTTCGAGACCGTGATGTACGGCATAGAGCCTGACAAGTACTATCTCATCGCTACCAGCGAACACCCCCTCACCGCAATGCGGATGGACGAGATAATTGAGCCCAGTGAGTTACCGATAAGATTGGTTGGGGTCTCGGCCTGTTTCCGTCGCGAGGTCGGGGCACACGGTCTGTCCGACCGTGGCATCTGGAGAGTTCACCAGTTCACCAAGGTAGAGCAGATTGTAATCTGCCATCCGGACGACTCGTGGAGCCACCACGAAGATTTGCTGAGTAACGCTGTAGACCTGTGGGACAGTCTCGGTTTGCACTACCGAGTAGTGAACATCTGCACGGGCGACATGGGCACGGTAGCGGCGAGGAAGTATGATCTCGAGGCGTGGTTGCCCGGAGCCGGGGACTACAAGGAGGTCGTCTCATGCTCGAACTGTACTGACTACCAAGCCAACCGCCTGCGCATGAGGTACAGGACCACTGACGGCAACGAGGCGGTGCACACGCTGAACTCTACAGCGATAGCGACCAGCAGGGCACTAGTGGCGATTCTGGAGCAGAATCAAATGGAGGATGGTCGAGTCAGTGTACCTGAGGCCCTCAGACCCTACATAGGTGGCCAGGAGATTCTAGAGCCGCTTCACTGAGTTTCCGCTTCACTGCGGCGCTTCATCCTGACAAGTAGTGCCACTAACAGTATCACAACAAAGGCAGAAATGAACGGTATCAAGATAGCGATTAGCGTTAGGGCTACGCTGGCCACGTTCTCTCCTGTGGCGACAGCAGAGTTGCCTAGTCCGAAGGTGAAGGTAGAACTCAGGCTGCGAGTCGCGACTGTGGCGGACTGGATGGTGGCAGCCACCCCTCCACCAGCCACAATAGCAACCACCCACTGAATTATTGAGTCAGTCCCCTCGAGAACAATTGCCGTCATCGCTACTCCAGCGAGGATGGAAGCAGGTGTCGCTACAGTGTCGAGGGCGTTGTCTATCCATGGAGCATAGAAGCCCGCAAACTCGGCCACGGTAGCTACCCCCAGGATCACGATGGCCAGTGTGGAAGTGAAGAATTCGAACTGGGTCCCCTCGAGGTTGAGATCGAGGAACCAGACGATATCAAAGCGGGCCGCCAGAGATAACAGGAACGGCGGCAGAAACACCCTGAAACCGGAAGCCGCTGCTAGGCTTATTCCCATCAGGGTGGCCATGATTACGGCGGTCGCCTCCATGTATAGCCGACCTCGGGGCTCGATATTAACCCAGACCCGGCCTCAATCTCCGATTTCAACAAGTGTTGCTCCCATCTCCACTCGGTCACCCACCGAATAATGCAACTTGGTAATCTCACCCGCCGTGGGAGCCTGTATACGATGCTCCATCTTCATCGCCTCCATAACCATCAGGGCCTGTCCCTCGCGGACCCTCTGGCCCTGCTTGACAAGGATATCCAGTACCGTTCCTGGCATCGGCGCTGATAGTCCGCCTTCAACTGATTCGTCCTCAGCGCTGCCGGGCTCGTGCATGCGCACCACGTAGATTCGCCCGTCGAGGTGGATCCACCAGTCGTCTCCAAGTTTCGTAACGTGCGCGAGACGCGGAGCGCCGGCAATCTCCACTCTGAGTCTCCCGTGTTGATCATCACGCGAGATGCTGACATCAGGAGTATCTACCGCGAGGCCGTCGAGATTCAGGGAAGATAGGCTCAGGGAGCCTTCTGAATCCAATACACTGGCGGAGTACCGTCCTGTGTCCTCTCCTACACTCCACTCCATCTTGCACCTCAGGGGAATGACCTCGTCAGAGTCCTGAATGGATCTCCAGAATGACCTGTGTGATTGTCTAATGCCACTAGTCCGCCATCGGATGGTACTCGTTCAAGCCCGAGTCTCTGGGCGGCACAGGCAACGGCCACTAGGATTGTCGGGTCGACTTCGGAATGTGAGAATCCTGAGATGTCAGATGAATCTAGGAAGTCGGTCGTCACGTTACCGCTGGAGAAAGCGTGGTGTGCAGCGGTATCGCGCAGGAAACCGATGTTGGTCGTAACTCCTAGAGCGATGAGATCAGAGAGGGCGGTATCGAGCCTTCGGAGGGCTGCTCTGCGTGTGGGCGCGTGCACGATTAGCTTGGCGAGCATAGGATCGAAGTCTACAGTGACGGCGTCTCCCTGCCTCACTCCTGAGTCGACTCTTATTCCAGGGCCCTGGGGGGTCTTCCAGATCGCTAGACGGCCAACGCAGGGCAGGAAACCACGCGATGCATCTTCTGCATATACACGTGCTTCGATTGCGTGTCCGCTGATACCTACGTCAGCCTGAATAATTCCTAAGGGCAAGCCAGCTGCTACCTCAAATTGCTTGAGGACTAGATCGATGCCGGTGGTCATCTCGGTAATGGGATGCTCGACCTGTAGCCGGGTATTCATCTCAAGGAAGTAGAACTTGCCCCTCGAAGATAGTAGGAACTCCACTGTTCCAGCCCCCTCATAGCCGACGGACTCTGCGGCCTTGACTGCAGCAGCGCCCATCGCTTGACGAAGCTCAGAATCAACGGCGGGAGAGGGTGCCTCTTCGATGACCTTCTGGTGCCGGCGCTGCAAAGAGCAGTCCCTCTCATTGAGGTGGATGCAGTTACCGTGCGAGTCGGCTAGAATCTGGACTTCGATGTGCCTAGCACCAGTGAGAAGACGTTCAACATAGATGGTGCCATCGCCAAAGGCTGCAGAGGCCTCACGTGAAGCAGCCTCGTACTCAGTCCTGAGCATCTTCGGTTCCTGCACTGCCCGCATTCCCTTTCCTCCTCCACCAGCACTGGCCTTGAGCAACAGAGGGTATCCCACTCGGGCAGCGCAAGCTGCCAGAGCACCGAGGTGATCTGTTCCGTCGGGGACGGTCAGATCTTCTCCCGGGATTACTGGCACTCCGGACTCAATCATCCGAATTCGTGCCGATATCTTGTCACCCATCGTCGAGATGGCCTCGGCCGGAGGGCCAATCCAGACCAGTCCTGCGTCGACAACAGCACTGGCGAAGTCGCTTCTCTCGGACAGAAAACCATAGCCGGGGTGAATCGCATCTGCACTGCTACTGAGGGCAGCTGAGATGATTGCCTCTGAGTTCAGATAGGTGTCAGCGAGAGTCTGTCCGGCGATGTGGATGGCCTCGTCGGCCACCTCTGTATGGAGAGCGTTTGCATCGGCATCCGAGTAAACTGTAACACTGCGCAAACCTGCTTCTCTAGCGGCCTGAAGTATCCTGACGGCAATCTCACCACGATTGGCAACTAGTACCTTCGAAAATGGGCGAGGAGCGTTGCTGAATGTGTCTTCTGTCATGCTCAACCATCCTGATCCTCCGGGGACCAGGCCGGCGGTCGGCGATCGAGGAATGCTGACAGTCCCTCTTGGCCCTCTGGTGAACCCCTCATCTCGCTGGTCTTGTCCAGCGTCCACTGACGCAGGTCGTCATCAGTGCCACGCCAGTTATCTAGGGTCTCGGTGAGGCTCTTAGCCTCAGTGACCGCCATGGGGCCGGTGCTCATGACCGTCGCAATCGCGGCGTCGACCAGCTCAGTGGTCTCGTCCAATGAGGTGGAGACCTGATCAGCCATGCCGATGTTTAACGCCTCATGTCCATCGATGCGCCCCGCGAGCATGGCTAGTCGACGGAACTGGGCACTGCCCACCCGACGGTAGACGTATGGCCCGATTACCGCTGGCAGAATTCCCAACTTCGCTTCAGACAGGGCAATCCTAGAGCTGTCTAGGGCAATGACGTGGTCCGAACAGGCGATGAGTCCAGCGCCACCTCCTAGTGCAACGCCCTGAACGACGGCAATGGTGAAACAAGGATGCGCCCATAGACTGTTGAACAAGCGATCGAGTCGCTCGGAATCGGTGCGGTTTTCATCTGGGCTCTTGACCCCGGCATCGCGCATCATGTTAATGTCGGCTCCTGCGCAGAAGTGTTGTCCATCACCTCGCAGAACCAGCACTCGAAGATACTCGGCGCCGTCATGGTCACGTAGCGATCCGGTTCTGCCCACAGAGCGGTGTGCGGACCAATCCAGTATGTCGATAATCTCACTGATTAATTGTCCATTGAGCGCGTTGTATACATCGCTTCGCTGCAGAGTCAGGGTGGCGACTGAGGTATCGATGCTTAATGAGCAGAGTTCCGCTGACGGCTTTACATCGTTCATCCTCATCGTATCACATCCTGAAAACGCCGTAGTCTTGATCCGGCATCGGGGCATTAAGGCTGGCAGATATGCAAAGTCCAAGCACATCGCGGGTGTCACGTGGATCAATCACCCCGTCGTCCCAAAGACGGGCAGTTGAGTAGTACGGGTTGCTCTCGCTCTCGTACTTCTCACGGATCTCGTTGGGGTCAGCGTTGCCCACTGAAGAGAGTACACTGGCGGCCTGTTCGCCGCCCATTACGGATATTCTCGCGTTGGGCCACATAAACAGGAAGCGGGGGTCGTAGGCGCGCCCGCACATGCCGTAGTTGCCAGCTCCGTGCGAGCCTCCGATTATGACTGTAAACTTGGGAACAGGAACGCAGGAGACTGCAGTGACAAGCTTGGCACCGTCCTTGGCGATGCCACCGGCCTCGGCGTCACGGCCGACCATGAATCCAGAGATGTTCTGCAGGAATACTAGTGGGATTCCACGCTGCCCGCAAAGTTCGACGAAGTGAGCGCCCTTGAGCGCGGACTCTGAGAACAGTATGCCATTGTTGGCAACTATGCCGACCGGGTAACCGTGAATCTTAGCGAAACCACAGACCAATGTGTTGCCATAGCGCTGTTTGAACTCGTGGAAGCGCGAGCCGTCCACGACTCTGGCGATGACCTCTCTGACATCGTAGGGAGTACGGTTGTCAGTGGGTATGATACCCATCAAATCCTGGGGGTCGTGCGCAGGCTCTTCTGGTTGTGAAGTGTCGAGCCTATGCTTGGAATCGACGTTCAGGTTCTCGACCACGTTGCGGACTATCCTCAGCGCCTCTGGTTCGTCTTCGGCGAAGTGGTCGGCCACCCCCGACTCTCTAGTGTGCAGATCTGCTCCACCAAGATCCTCCGCTGAGACCTCTTCCCCAGTGGCTGACTTGACGAGAGGAGGGCCTGCGAGGAAGATTGTCCCATTGCCCTTGACGATGATTGACTCGTCAGACATCGCCGGGATGTAGGCACCACCGGCGGTGCACGAGCCCAATACCGCGGCGACCTGAGGAATCCCTTTGCTCGATAGGATTGCCTGATTGCGGAAGATTCGTCCGAAGTGCAGCTTGTCCGGGAAGACCTCATCCTGCATGGGAAGGAAAGCCCCTCCCGAGTCCACGAGGTAGATGCAGGGCAGATTGTTCTCCTCGGCTATCTCCTGGGCCCTGACGTGCTTCTTTACCGTCATCGGGTAGTATGAGCCACCCTTGACGGTGGCGTCGTTGGCCACAAACATGCACTCCTTGCCGTGCACCACACCAATGCCAGTGATGATTCCGGCTGAGTGAGCTTTGCCATCGTACAATCCATTGGCAGCCAGTGTTGAGAGTTCGAGGAACGGAGTCGCAGCATCGCAAATTTCCGATATCCGCTCCCTCGGCAGACTCTTACCGCGTTCTCGGTGCCGATCGGTGTACTTGCTCCCTCCACCTTCCTTAGTAGTGTCCAATTTGGTCCTCAGAGCATCTACTAAGGCCAGATTAGAATCTGTGCGAGACTCGAAGTCCTCGCTTCCTCGGTCGATGCGAGTGGTCAGTCGGTCCATGCCTCTCGACCCCCTCAGATAGCGAGCGAGCCTTCAATTGAATGGGCTCGACATCATAGATGTCGAATTTAGACACCAATTGCGAGGCGCCCGACGCCCCTTAGTCCGGGCGCCATCCCGACAGTCAGGATGGCCATAGCAATGAGTAGTCTGAGATGCTGCTGTCGGTGTTCAAAGTTGGCTATCGCGAAGAAGTACCAGATTAGTCCACCGAGAGCCAGTTTGACTACTGTGAACCCATATGCCGAACCGAACAACTGGATAATTGCATCCGACAACAGGTGCTTCTCAGAATATCTGAAGGCCTCTATCCCGATGCCTGTGGCGAGTCCGTCTAGCAATTGCCCGGCGACTGCGAGAGAGACCACTGGGGAAGCCAACACCGCCTTTTTCCTCAGGCTCTCGATTAGATCCTTGTCGGAAGATTCCAGGACTTCGTACTGCTCTTCTGTCATACTAGGAGGCAAGATGCCGGCGACAAAACCGTGCTCTGCTAATTCGTTGGCTGCTGGAAGACCCGTCTGGTGCATCTGGTAGATGAGCACTGCAGGCGCGCCGATGACTACTGCCAGTGGCCAGAGCGTTACTTGGTCGGGGTTGCTGATGCCAAACGAAAGCAGAGGCCCTAGAAGCGCGATTGATCCTCCAAGACCTACTATGAAGACGCAGCGCTGGACCAACGTGAAGCCGAATAACGATCTGTTGGCCATCAGAGTAGGTACGAGAAGAGCGATGAAGAAGCACACCAGCATTGCAGTATTGTCGAAGTCTTCAGAGGAAGTGACTGTGCCGGCATCGATAGAAGTGTAGTAAATTACAATCTGAGCTAAGATAAGAATCGTCGCAGTGCTGTCGACCTTTGATATCATGTCTTCTTCCGACTTGGACTTGTTCCCTCTCAGAGATATTCTGTATCCGAAAGCCCCTGCAATGACTACCCAAGCCGCGGTTTGGAAGTGAATGCCGGGGCTGACGAAGTAAGGCTCGAGAGAGGCGTCGAACATACTGGCGTCCTCGACGACTTCGCCGAGGGCGGCCCAGAAAACGTAGGGCATCAGGGCCAGTATCATCGCATCACTGTGGTCTAACCCAAGATAGCGGAGCCATGCAGAGAGAGCGACAGCGAACAAAATGAGCACTATCGCGTAGGTTAGGGTGTTGGCGAGGTTGTAGCCGGCATCGTTGCCAGACTCACTCATCACCGGATCTAGGTAGTACTCGTATAGGAAGTCGGTTAGGGGATTTTCCACACTTAGGAAATTCAGTGCGACGCCACCGAAGACCAGTCCAGCTACAAGTAGCAGGGCTTTGGTAGCCCACTCCTCGTAGTCGTACATCTCCTCAAGAGGATTGGTCACGGTGTTCCGTAAAGTGTGCCACGCTTATGCATGGCGGTTTGAATCACTCTTCCTCGTAGATGATTTTCTCATCCTCAGTTAGATTCAGCATACTGCTGACCTGGTCTTCGTCATCAGGGTCAACCTGAGAGTCCTTGTGGCGACGTTCTCTTCGTCTGCGGGCCTCGGCCAGCCCTGGGACCAATGTCTCGAAGGTGGATGTCTCGCCGGGATTGCGTTCCTCGTAGCTCTCAAGCCTGCGTGAGCGCATCCTCTGTCGTTTGCGGTCTTGCTCGAGGCCGTGTAGGATTGTGCTGTGTTCTGAACCTCGTAGGATTCCCTCGATGGCAGGTGCAGCTAGAGTGAGTCCGTCCTCGTCGCCGATAACCAGAACTGTCGAGCCGTATATCGCCATCTCGCAGCGGGAGATCTCCTCAATCAGGCTGCGGATACGGCCATTCCTGCCAATCAACCTACTCCTCATCCTACGGGTCTGGTTCGGCTGCCTGCCGACCCACTCACGGATGTCGTACATCTTGAGGAAGACTTCGTCCTGAATCAGCTGCACGGCTCGCTTGGGAGCAAGACCGCGCCCGATAGCCACTATGACATCTGGCATCTTCATGCGGACGATTGGGTCCGCACCCTCCTCACCCCAGTCGGCCATCACTTCGCCGCTCTTCGAGTCAATCTCGAGAGTTGCCCCGCACGCCTCTTCAAGCATGCGGCGGGTCTCGCCGCCCTTGCCTATCAGCACGGCAATGCGGTCCTGAGGGATGCGTGCCAGATGCTCCACGACTGCGGCCGACCCGCCGCCCTGCTTTAATCTCCGCCCGAGAGAGGAGGCAGTGAGGGGACGGGGTCATCGAGCACTCTAGCTAGGCTTTCGGCAAGATCGACGCTGTGCCCCTGTCGGTTGATCCAATCTACCAGTTTAGTCACGTCCCTGACAAGGAACTCCTCTGAACTGGGATGCTGCCGGGTTACGCTCTGACCGACATCGATGACCCATGGCTCGCCGTCGAGCCAGAGGATGTTGTACTCGCTGAAATCGGCATGCACGAGTTCGCACGTCTGCCAGTTAATCGCTACGAACTCTAGCAGTTCCTCAAAGACCTCGTAAGGTTCATCGATGGTGAGGTCCTTGAGTCGGGGACTGGCGCCATTCTCGTCGCCGATATATTCCATTACGAGGACATTCTTCAGGCTGTCAAGCGGTTCCGGGACCCGTAGTCCGTGCTTGCGCATGCGCTTCAGGTTTCGTAGCTCCTTACGTACCCAGATGTTGACCAGTTCGCGGTGCCTGCGTGACAGACCAGAGAACCTCGGATCGCCATCGATATACTTCGCTAGACCTTTGAACACCGCATTAGTAGTATGAAAAATCTTGACGGCCACCGGACCGTGATTGGTGGTAGCGTGGAAAACATGTGCCTCCTTGCCTCTGGCTATCGGGTAGTCAATGGTCTCGATTTGCCCCTTCTGCATCAGCTTGTGAACCGCCAGTAGTGTGGAGCGATCGAAGACCTGGTCGAAGACGCGTCTGTCGACCCATTCGTACCTCCCCTTGCCAAGGACTCCTTGTAGGCCGTCCTCGATTTCGTTAAACATCCGCTTGAAGCGCGGCTCGGACATCCAATCGTGCTTCTTCTCCGCTCGCATCAGAGCGTCGAGCTCTGGAAATTCGTCCATCTCATCCGACATGCTCTCACCCGAAGAACGAGTCTATGTCATCCTC
>Ga0315328_10001630_pt1 | contig 10460 bp, 4 predicted proteins | sample M120032315metaG_FD_203462 | JGI IMG/M metagenome (GOLD analysis project Ga0315328, IMG submission 203462) | Ammonia-oxidizing marine archaeal communities from Monterey Bay, California, United States - M1 200m 32315 | ecosystem: Environmental > Aquatic > Marine > Intertidal zone | place: USA... | reverse complement strand
TACGGACCCGACCTACTTGCGAATTATCGAGGGCGAGGATGCTGATTTGGTCTGGGAGGTCAATCTCGGCGATACGGAGTTTGTCAAGGCCGCACCTGTGGTGGTGGATGTCGATGGCGATGGCTTGCAGGAGGTCCTGGTCGCCTACGATGATTCCTCTGGAGATCTAATTGTAAATGCATGGTCGCCACGGCTATCTTGCACTGTCACCGGATGGTCCACAGCCGGAGACTCTAGCGAGTTACTCTGGTCATGGACCGATGAAGATCTCTTCATCAGCAACGTAGGGCCCTACGATGGACAAGAACGAGGATATCACAAACCGACAGCACAACCGTTACTGGCCGATTTGGACTTCGATGGCGATGCGGAGTTGATTATAGCCGCCATAGAAGACTCCACGGGCAATGACCCGCATGTAGTTGCACTCAGGCTTTCCGGCAGTGCAGCTACAGTACTCTGGGATGTCGAATTAGACAAAGGGTCACATCCCTCCGATCCAGCATTCGCGAAAACGGGCGATAGCACCGGTGTTGTCCTACTCACGACCATTAAGGACACTACAGGTGCGATGTGGGTCTGGAAACTCGACCACGAGGATGGTGAGCCGATATGGGGGGGTCAGTCCCTAGGCACTACTTACTCAGGGAGTCACGAGTTCCCTCATATCAGACTCCCAGGTCCAGTGATAGTCAATCTTGATGGTGAACCAGAGCTCGAAATGATTCTGACAGTACCAACTGATAATGACGGGCATGGTTCCAGTGATGGTGCTGAATTCATCGGCATGGAAATCAGTGATGGTACGCCATTGTGGAGTTTCGAGGCTTCGAACGGCTTCGCGGATGCGCCTCCTGTAGCAATCGACACAGACGAGGATGGGCAGCATGACAGGGTTTGCTGGGTAACTTGGTCGGAAGAGAACTTAGGATGGAATAGGTATGGCTATGCCGGTTGTCATGATGTTGGCGGCACCAGTCCGGATCAGGCCTGGCAGAAGGACCTCGACGGTGGTGACTTTAACGACGGAATCGCGGTCTCCCCTCCCACTTGGATGGAAATTGACGGTAGCGGGGATCCCGAACTAGTTGTCGCATACGGCCGTGCAGTATGGGCATACGACGGGGATGACGGTACTGTTTCGGGAATTTGGCAGGACGATTCTAATCCTATCAGCGTGGATCACAGGACTTGGTCGGCCCCTGCTCTGGCTGACGTCGACGGTGATGCGGCATTGGACTTGGTAATAGGGAACACTGTGATTTCACACGCTCTTGCGGATCTGAGGCCGTTGCTGGATTATCGGGGGATTTCATTCAGCCCTAGTCAACCTGACCCAGGGCAATCTTTCGAAGTTATTGCATCGTTCGAAAATGCCGGGACAGCAGTTACGGAAGATGGGGGGGTCATAGAAGCCAAACTCTACGCCAACGGCCAACTCATCGGGACGTTGTCCGCTGATGAATCGGGATCCATGGAGCCTGTGGACCCCACTGGGAATGGCAACGCTCGGACGTTCACAGCGTCATTGGAGAATGGATATCCGGTAGGCGAGCACATCTTTGAGTTGGTGATCGATCCGGAATCGAGTGTATTGCAATCAAGGCGTGACAACGACGCTCAGAACGTCAGCCTATCCATAGTCCCGAGATACAACGCGACATTCGAGATTCCTACCGAGCCAATCAGAGTCACCCCCGGGGAGAACACGCTTGCGACTCCCAACGTTCGTTCCACCGGCAGGCTTGCCGGCACATGGAGTCTCACCGTCGACGATTCTGGCCTGCCTGAGGGATGGAGTGTGGATGACGAGACTGTTGGCGGCCTCTTGGGCGTAGAGATTGGCGTGGATGAAGTCTGGAATCCTAATCTACGTATTCTAGCTCCTGTTGACGCACTAGGATCGGATGCCGGGTATCTCGGACTGACGCTGACGCTGGACGAAGACCCGGAGAATGTCAGCGCGTCCGCCTCACTGCCGGTGGAGGCAAACCGGACCCGGGGGCTGTCGCTGCGCGGTCCGGATGGGACGGGATCTAGCACCGGTTACGGCCTGTTGGGCACCGACGCCCAGGCTTGGATGCTTCTACATAATCTCGGGAATGCCAATGAAGTGATTTCTTTCACTTGGCTAAACACCTCTTGGGGTCACATCGGAATATACGACATGAATGGGGTCGAGCAGCTTGCCCTGAGCCTGAGTGCCGGAGAGGTCAAACTACTGACAGCGAGGCTTGAAGTCCCGGGCAATGCTGCACTTGGCGATTCTGTTAGCACCCCTCTGACTATGTGCGTAGGCGGCAATGAGGCCTGTCAGACAATCTCACTCACCTTCGAGGCTTCGGGTGTCGTAACCGACGTTCACCAGCGCAGCGTCCCGGCTAGTGGATTGAATTGGGAAGTTCGAGCAGACATGCCCCCTTCAGCAGTCAGTCAGTTGAGCTGGTCATTATCCGACGCAGATATGGCACGACAGGGGTGGTCGTGGAGTGCATCGGGCAACCTGTCAATAGTCGGGGACTCGCTCGTCATGTCCGGAGCTCCCGGCTCGCTGGCCAGCGGCACTCTGACTCTCGACCTCCCTGATGGTGCTTTTCCAGCCTTCCATTCCTTCTCAGATGCCAGCGACCAATCGGCTGACCACGTCATCAGGCTGTCTCTGGAAGTCTTGCAGATCCACAGGGCATCGGTGCTCGTGACCTCTCCGACGGAGCAACCCCACATTGTCGAGGTCGGCGAGGAGGCCCTGGTGATGGTGAGGCTGGAGAATCAAGGCAACGGGCAAGACACATACCAACTCAGTCACGAAGTCATTCTCGACGAGAATCTGACCGAGGACCCGGGTGTTACCGTCTCATTCTCTAACGACATGGTGTCCCTAGGGGCAGGCAGCCTGACGAACATACCCGTAACAGTGGTTCTACCGCCGAGCGCCCCTGCTGGAGCACCAATCAGCATAATGATTCACATGACCTCGATGGGAGACCAGTCGGTGAGTGCTTCTGATGTGGTCGCTATGGAGGCCCGTCAGGATCACCGCTGGAACCTGTCGGCCAGTGTGGCTGACTCTGTCGTTGATGGTCGAACCTTCGCCGTGGCGCCTGGAGAAGGGCTTACAATTGAAGTGAATTCGACGAATGTAGGAAACCTGATTGACGGGTTAGAGCTCAAAGTCACCTACAGTGTGGCCTTGATTGGTGAGGACGATTCTCAGAACTGGAACTCCAGCGGAGATTCTGCCACAGGAATCGAAGTCAATCAATCGGCCCAGATGACCGTGCAGGCTTCTGTACCTGAAGATGCCTGGAACGGCTCAGTGATGTCAGTCAGCGTCACTGCCGAGGCCCAGGGCGAGGTGATGGATAGTTTCAACTTCAGCGTTGAGGTCACCCACGTTTCAGGCTGGGGAGTACTATCAGACCAAGCTAATCTGGAAATCGAACCAAATGGATCTTCCATTGAATTGACCATAGTCCAACTCGGCAACTCTCCCTCAGAGGCTTACCCCACTGTGTGGGTTGCGAACGTTAGTGGATGGGGGATTGAATTCCCCGAGTCATCCCCTCTCATATCGCCTCAGCAGACGTCTCCATTGATTCTCAATATCACGCCCTCTGACACGGCTCGGCACGGCAGGGCTGTGGAACTCCACGTAAGATTGAGAGAAGGAGATGGAAGTGGGTTGACAGAAATTACCCTTCCTTTGAGCGTGGCAGTGTTCCACAACTTCAGCCTTACTGGAGAGGGAGATTGGATGGTTTCAGCAGACGGGGGTCACCCCCTTGCTGAATTGCGTAACCTAGGGAACGCCCCGACCACTATCAGTCTGCAAGTACTGAGTCTGCCTCTTGGATGGACAGTTTCGGGGCAGATGGAGGTGGTCATGGGAGTGGGCGAAATCAAGGGTGTGCCCCTTGAGGTCATTCCGTCTGTAGACTGGGACGGTAGTGTGCAGACTATCTGGATACAGGCCGAGGATGAAGTTGGTAACCAACGCGATGTTATTCTGGATACTGAACAGTCCGACTACTCATGGGCATCGTCTCCGGTCATAGTGGCAGTGACTGGGGATCATGCTATAGTCAGGATTCACGGTACCGATGCGTCGATCTCGGTGGAAGACTTTGCCTCTGGACTGCTCGAATGGCACGATAGTGGAGGCTGGGCGCTTCCAGCGATTTCGAGTGGGGTCGGATCACTCAGTATAGGTGACTCGAATCTAGCTTACAATGCACATGTTTCTCAACCTTCCCTAAGAGATGTTGTTTGCAGTATTCAGGGCGAGATTGGAGCGATAGTAGCACAGTGCTCTGTTCTCAACGGCTCTGATTCATTCTCTTTCACCATCCTGCTGATTGATGACGAGGGGGCGATGCTGGACAATTCCGCCGGTAACATCCCCGGAGGAGTTCCCTTTGGGCCAATCAACCTCAGTGCAGAAGGGTGGAGTCCTGAACCAGGCGTCCGTACGCTAACTCTGAGGTTGTTGGATGACCGAGGAATCGAGATTGTTGTGGAGACTGAAGACTTCCATATTCAAAGGACCGATTGGAACATCGGACTGGTAGGGTTGGAGCTGGATGGTGAGGGTTCGGAGCAGCAGATCAAAGTGCTATGGCAGCGCGGCGATGGCGATGGCCCCCTCCTAGCACAATACAATGCGGATTGTAGCCTCAGTTTGGCCATTGGAGACTACTCGATGACGCACCAAGTCGACCTCACTGGATCCTTTGCCTCCGCCTTCGAGATAGATCGACCAGAGGCTGCTCAAGATGGTGACGAACTCGTGGTGACCATAGGATGCGCATTCCCCTGGGATGTTGATTCCAATCCAAGTGACGATGAGAGAAAGTTGATTCTCGCAGGGGGTATTTCGGTGTCGTCGAAGTACCCTGAGGGGGGTACTTCGCTGGCTGCTGCGATGCTGGTTATCGGGGTATCTGTGGCTATAGCTTGGATAGTTAGGAACTACCGCGAAGGCAAGGAACTGATGGAGATGGCCATGGCCGCAGCCGAGGAGAAGATGGCTGAGCGGGCAGTTAATGAGATCGTCGAGGAGGAGCCGGAAGAGGAACCTGCCGAGGAGGAGGTCGTAGCACCGTCTGAACCTGAACCAGAAAGCCTTCCTGAGGATGAATTTGAAGCTAGGCTGAAGCGCCTGATGGGTGACTGATCACACGGTCATCCTCAGTGAGTACATACTCTCGTATAACGGCAAAGCCTCTGCCAAAATTGCCTCGTAATCGGGGGCGAGATCGCCTGACCGACTCCTGTAAGGAGAGAATCCGGTAGAGGACCAGACCGAGTCGTACCAGTGCTCGGCCCATATTCCGTCGCACTCCCTCGGACCCGGACTCCATGACAGCATTCTCTCACTGAAGGGTATCCCGATGCGCTCGCACAGCTTACCAAGCATCCCTCGGGGATTATCTAGGACATCGCGAGCATCAAGAATTGGTGGGACTTTTTCATGTTCCTTCACTACCTGTTGAAGCAGCCTTGCCTGCTGCGGCAGACCGGTCGACCACAGTGATACCTCATCTGTTATCCTCGAAAGCGAGAGTAGGACCTCTCGAGGACTGCGGATTAGGAAGCAATTGTGCAGCGAATCCAGCCATCCTGTCTCCTGCTCAGGAAGGATGTGGTGACACATGTGCTTCTGGTACCACAGCCCTGCACCTCCGGGAATTTCGCTGGTGAGGTAGTCAACCACGGTAGCGGCATCTGTCTCATAGTGTGTCATGATGACGTCTGCATCGGGGTGCTTGATGCCGGTTCTCTCTAGGTAGTGGGCATAGAACGGTTCGTCGCTGGCAAAGCAATCCTCTCGATTGTCGAATGAGTACATCATCGCCGTGGAGATATTACGTGGTCCCGACCACATGGCGATGCTGACGCCATCAGCCACCGCACTCACTCCTGACCAAATCCACATAGAGGGCTTGGAGTCGTTCACACATAGGGCCCCTGCGTCCTTTGCTCATTGGTTCGCCGTCGAACTCCACCACAGGAGTCAGGCCAGCGAACGTCCCTGTCACGAAGGCCTCGTCGGCGGTGCTGACGTCTTCTGTAGTGAAGCCCCTCTCGTGTGAAGGAATCCCGTTGGAACGGCACAGCTCGAGCACCTTCTGGCGAGTGATGCCATCCAAGCAGTGCTCGCCGGTCGAGGTCCAGACCTCGCCATTGCGCACGATGAAGAAGTGGGTCGAGTTGCAGGTCGCCACATTTCCCGAGGGGTCGAGCATGAGCCCCTCGTCGCCACCCTTGGCAGCAGCGTCTATGCATGCTGCTATGCAATTGTGCTTCGAAAGGCTGTTGATTCTGGGGTCTTGGACGTTCTGCTCGCCCCTTCTGACGTCAACGGTGACGAGACTGATTCCATCCACTGCCCTGTGCTCGTCTGCCTTCTTATACTCAGGGATTATGACCAGCGTTGGAGGTCCGGATATCACCCACGGAGCTTGGTAAGGAGTGGGTTTCAGTCCACGCGATACCACCATGCGAACATGTACGTCGTCATGCATGTCATTTGCTGTGATTACACGGTGCACCTCTTCGAGAACCTCCTCACGGGTCAAGCCGATGTCGAGAGAAATCGACTCGGCACCGTGGAACAGTCTGTCGAGATGATCATCTGCGAAGACGATGATGCCTTTGTGGAGTCTAAACGACTCCCATACTCCATCACCCAACAGAAATCCAGCATCAAAGACTGATATCTTGGCGTCCTGACGGGGTACAATCTCCCGGTTCACAGATATGAGCACATTCTGGTTGCGAGAATCTTCCTCGTAATCGTGAGTGCCCATCGTGCACCTCAGAATTCGGCTCCAGTCAGTCGTTCGTACATGGACGCGTACAGTTCTGCAGTCCTATCTACCATATCCTGAGGCAAAGCCGGTATTGGGGGCTCCTCGGTTCCTTGCTCTCTAGCATCATACAATGTCTCATGATGGCCTATGTCGATGTAGTGCTCACGCACGAACTCCTTTGAAAGCGAAACGATCTGTCCGTTGGCGTAAGTCTCGGCATCCCACCACCTATCTTCGTCCAGAGTGCCGAATGAATCCACCAAAACCGGCCTCCTGCCCGCACCGAGTGCAAACTCCTTCTTGCCGTCGACGTGAATCAGACCTCGCTTGCCTGCCTCACGCTCGATGATGGCGTCTATCCTCAGAACCGCATCGAGTATCGAGTCGAATTCCCCTTCCGTGAGATTGGATATCTGTAGTGCCTCCTCCCTGTCCAGAAGCCTGTCGAACGATTCGAATTTGGTCGAGACCTCAAGATAGGGTTGAGGTAACTTGCAGCCCTCCTCAATCTCGGTCCCTGGCTCGAAGCCGAATTCCTCGACCCCAGCTTCGCCCTTGGCATACCTCCTCCAGCCCGAGCCTGATAGGTGATGTCTGCAAATCACCTCTAGTGGGACGAAGACATTTTCCATATCACGAGGTATGGCACCTGGCTCCTTTATGACCTCGAAGCGTCTAGCCAGACAGCGGTCCGGAGCATTCATTTCGATTAGATGGGTTTCGCACACTCCCTCCTTGCGGACTAGGTCAAACCAGTGGCAGGTGGTCCGGTTCAGGCTCTCTCCCTTGCGGGGGATGAGTGAGGGGATAATCTGGTCGTAGACTGAAATCTGGTCTGTGTACCTGAATTCAAGGATTTCTGGGTCCTCGGTACTCCATACTTGCTTGACCTTACCTTGGTAGAGCAGCTCTCCCATGCCTCTGATTGGCGCGATGCCGACGATGAACATTACTCAGAACAATGGATTGTCACCTAGTGCATCACTTCCGCCTAAACTATATCAGAAGAAGTTCATCAAGTGTCTGGGTTGGTCATGTCTTTAGTGTCTCTCAACATCTCCAATCCAATGTCACACAGGGTCAACCGCGTGGTCGCTGTTGCCTCATTACTGGTCCTTTTGACTCTAATCTCGCCTGTTCAGGCAGTCGACTACAGGAGCAGTTGGAACGTGGTAGAGAGCGGGACAGAGGCCGATTTGCTAACAGCCGAAGTATACGGAGAATACGGAATCTGGGCGTTCGGGAAGGAAGGAGTCATGGTCAAGAGCAGCGACAATGGTTCCACTTGGGAATTGGCTGATTCCCCTACCTCGTCAGACCTCCACTATTCTGACTCAGCCCACGGGGCTCTGGTGGTGGCTGCTGCCGATGGCTTAGTGCTCATTAAACAGGAAATCGGAGGAGGATGGTTGGACATCTCGATACCAGTGGAAAACATGTCTGGATTACAGGTCAATGGAATAGCCCTGACCAGTAATCAGAGCGTCTTAGCTGTAGGTTCGGGAGGATCGATCTGGAAATACGATAATGGAATCTGGAGAGATATTGCATCTGGAGTAGACAGTGACCTGATGGCTGTATCTTTCCTTGACAATACACTGGGGGTCGCGGTTGGTGCCTCGGGTACAATCCTGTTTTCGGAAGACAAAGGAACGACCTGGGACTATAGAGATGCACCAAGCGAAGCCAGTGATTCGACAATCTCATCGGTGATTTTCTTTAGTGATGTCAGGATTTACGCCACCACCAATGACGGACAGGTACTGATATCATCTAGAGACGGTGGGACAGATGTCGGATTCCTGTGGGCATCAGTCACATTCGAGAGACATTATCTCCCAGGGAGCACCGAATATGCTGGATGGCCTTCTTCCTTGGGAGTAGAACTCGCATCCCTTGAGGTAACCCAGACCACCCGTTTACACCTCACAGGGCCCGATGGATACCTCGCAATGAGCGTTAATGGGGGGACCATCTTCTCTCAGCAGATTAACCCCTTGGGCAACAATAGCAGCTTCAACGACATTGCGATGATCACTAATTTCGTTGGCGTAGCAGTGGGCGATGGCGGCGCTATCCTGTGGACCGACAATGCAGGCGCGGACGAGCAAGTCGGTTTTGAGGTGATGAACTTCAACGATTTCGGCGAATTCGTCGACTACGCTAAGGAAACCCTGTTCGGCGGATTCTTGGCGACAATCAAGATTGTGATGTTCGGCATCGTCTTGGGTTTCTTGCTTGGAGTCACTCTGGCCATGGGCAAGACATCTCCGGTATCGTTGCGCAACACTGTCGAACGCTTCGATTACAAGAAAGTAAGAATTTCAGGTGCACCATTGTTAGTAATTGGCCTTTACATGTTCTATCTGGCAATCCCAGAGATCAAGGCCATAGGATTAGACGGCATTGAGCATATTTTCGTGCCCGTTGGTGCTCCGTGGGCTTTCGCAAAAATCCTGCTGGGAATCGGTCTGACCTTCGTTGGAGCGATGTTTCTCAGTCACAATGGCACGTTCGCGAAACTCAAAATTAGATCATTGAAGCTCGATCCGTGGAGAGTCAGGCCCCTGAACAATATAGCGACTGTGTACACCGATTTCTTCCGCAACACACCCCTGATTGTTCAGTTCATGTTCATCCATTTCGGCCTGCAGATAGGTATGCACTTGCAAGATGCAGGAACTGGCCTTTTCTCGGACATCTACATCCTGCTAGGAGGGGTCGAGGGTGTCGGAGGAAAGTTGGCCATCTGGGAACTTCGCTCGGGTGATTACGCTACAGATGCACCTGACTTACTCGTCTCCATACACAGATTCATGTTTTCCGACAGGGCATACCTGAGTGCCATTTGCGCCCTCGGCCTCAATTCGGCCGCATACCAGTGCGAGACTATCAGAGGAGCAATCCAAGCAATACCATCGGCGCAGATGGAGGCAGGGAGGAGTATAGGGCTGACCTACTTGCAGACTATGCGACGTGTAATCCTGCCTCAGGCAATCAGGATTTGCATCCCTCCGATGGGTAATGAGATGGTCAATCTCGTCCTCAATTCGTCCCTTGCGATGGTAATCGGCTATGCCGAGCTGACGCGTCAGGGGAAGTTGATTACTGCACTGACTTTCCAAATGGCCTATACTTGGGGTATGGTCCTAATCTCCTACTTCGTAATCACATGGACTCTAGCCCTGCTGCTCAGGCGGCTCGAGGAAAAGACTAGAATTCCCGGACTCGGGATGACTGGAGGTGAATGAATGCCCGATAACGTGCTGGAAATTGACAATCTTCACAAGATCTACGCCGGAGGAGTCCATGCTGTCAGAGGCATTTCCTTTGAAGTCAATCAGGGAGAATCGGTTGCCATCATTGGCTCCTCGGGTAGTGGAAAATCGACGGTATTGCGATGCATAAACCGGCTCATCGAACCTACTGATGGAGCGATTTATCTGAAGGGAGATCAGATTAACACTCCTCAAACCGACATCAATCAAGTCAGATCAAGGATAGGAATGGTCTTCCAGTCATTCGAACTATTTGCCCACCTTAGGGTCATCGACAATATCACCCTAGGGTTGATTCACGTCCGCGAGATGTCTCGTAAGGATGCAGAAGCAGAGGCTCTCGAGGTACTCGAAAGAGTGGATATGCTTG
>Ga0315328_10001629_pt1 | contig 10460 bp, 6 predicted proteins | sample M120032315metaG_FD_203462 | JGI IMG/M metagenome (GOLD analysis project Ga0315328, IMG submission 203462) | Ammonia-oxidizing marine archaeal communities from Monterey Bay, California, United States - M1 200m 32315 | ecosystem: Environmental > Aquatic > Marine > Intertidal zone | place: USA... | reverse complement strand
AGTCACAGTACTAGTCATCGCTGGATTGCTGATGTTGGCTCTGTCCTTTGTTGCTTCAATAGTAGTTGATGCCATTGATCAGAGGATTGCCGATGAATGCGAAGATGAGGCAGGTACAATTGGAGAATTTATCGGTGCTGATGAGGGGCAGTGTCAAGACGGCCGTGATATGAGAGACAGAGTTGATTCCATTGGCCAGATAATCGGTTATGTGGGTGCAACCATTCTTGTAATTTCAGTAATCATGGTCGCAATCAGAAAGAAGCAGTAATCAGCCTTCGTCCCAGCCTCGCCAATCTCTTTCATCTTGGGTTTGAGGGGTTTCTTTGATATCTTTAATCTGGTGAGGGAAGGGATCCGCTACCTCCTCCGTTTCCGGTAGGCCGCGGTACTGTCTGTACAACTCGTCAGTTGTCGGCAACCTACCCTCTTTGGACATGACCACGGGTCCTCCGGATTTCTTACGCTGCCCTCGTCCCGCGAGGACCAATATTAGTGCGACGACGCCCAATGGTACCCCGAGGCAGCATCCGAAGAGCGACATCTTGATCCAACCACTCTCAATCACCGCGTTCTGTGCAGATATGTCATCCACGAACCACAGGGTGGTGTTTCCATCGTTGTGCAGGGTGTAATCACCAGCCTGAGATGATCTGAAGACCCTCACAGGGATATACAAAGTCCCGTCCTCTCCTGGCCTCATGAAATCTAGGGGCATGGGTCCCGAACCACTTTCTCCAGATCCCGTCGCATCGATTAGTCGTAGATCAGCAGCCTGCGAATCCCCCTCCATGATGCGCAGGGCGACATATTCTCCTAATTGCTCTAAAGTGACTTCTCCCTCTTCCCCCGGCTCCAACTCGAGGAGGTGGTGCCGGGATGGGTCGTACTCGTCAAGAATAACTGGCGTGGCATTGTAGTAGGACACCACACCAATCAGCAGCAGCAGGAATGAGGCTCCTGCGAGCCGCTTGGTCCAGAGCGTAACATCTGCCACGGCACGAGGTGATGGTTCCGTGCTATCAGACTTCTCAATCAGTAGGCGAGACCGACATCCGGGTGAGCCAACTTCTCCGGGAGATAGGTATCTGTCACGAAATCCAACCCGTACTTGGCTAGGGACTGCTGCTCGGCCTTCTTCCCGAGCTCCTGCATCAGCTCAATCTGCTGCTGCCACCACCCTGTAGAGAATCTAGGGTCTGACAATTCAGCCTGCAGAGCGCCCAAGTCTTGTTTTGAGAGATCATCGCTAGGTAAGTCATAAGCGAGGATATCATCTGCTGTGATCCCGAGATATATCGCACCCTTACTCGCTAGATACTCTGAGATGTGAGCAGTCTTGATGGCCCCATACGCAATACTAGCAAAGATTCTGAATGACCATGGGTCACAGTCAGCGAATACCACGATTGGCTTTTTCCACTCGTCACTCATTCGTCGCATAATTCGACGAGTGGATCGTGCAGGTTGTCCCTTGAGATGGATTAGCGCGCACCGCGCCTCCTCATCGAAACCGTTCTCAATCAACCGATCAAACATCCCACCGGTCTCTATTGCCATGATGAAATCTATGTCCTCGTCAATGAGTCTGAGTTTCTCTGACTCGACGTTGTAAGGGACCCCGTATCCAGAATCGCCGACGTCGTCGCGACAGTTAATCCTCATCCAGTCACCACGTCGATTACGCTCTTCAAAAGTCACGTTCCCGATGATTCTCGCACCGTCCTCCTCCGGTCTCAGACGGAAGTCCTCGCGTAGACACTTGGTGACAATCTCAAGGTCTTCAGCTAGGTTGTTGCTCTCATTCTGCGAGTGGAACTTGCCGTTGCCCCAGCCTTCAGAAATGTAGTACATCTCTCTCAGGGTTGAGGACTTGCCGCTGTTGATCATCTCCTCAATGAACTCGGTGACGTGTAGTGAGCGCAGCAACTGTTTGGCGGAACCGAGATTGGTCGCGTCACGAATCGTTCTTTTCTTACCGTACTTGTAGACCCCGAGTTTTTGATCGAAGCCGATGTTGCTCTTCGAACGCACGGGGAGGGTCATCGTTGGAGGATTGCCTTTGGACATCTTGTCATGCATCTCTGAAGCCACACCGTGCAGTGCTTGAATCACCTCATCCTTGGATTTCTCTCTGCTAATACTCATTCATCCCCCTCCTGCTCAGAAGCCAGCGACCCCCAGTCTCTCTCCTTAGCCTCAGAAAGTGCTTCCTGAGATGGCACTTCGCCCCTATCAGCGAGACCCACCATCACAGCATCCTCCTTGCTTCGAACCTCTTCCACCGCTGCATCAAGGGCCTCCTTGTTCCTCATTTCATCAAGCAGATTCTCATCGATCTTGGTGGCTCCAATGATGTCGCGTTTGCCTCTAAAGAAGATCTCCGTATCCGACCAATCACCTTTGCTGAGGCCACAGACGGTGAATGAGATGACCGCAGAAGAGCCAGGGTCCAAGGTGTCCAACCGCCAAGCCCACAGACCATGAGTCTCTTTGCGACCTCCAAGAGAGTTGTCTACCATGGCAATATTCTCGCCCTCGGGCCATTTGGCCAGAATAGTATACGCCCGCGCTCGAGCGGTGTAGTTGAATACGGTGATATCGCAAGTCGTTAGTTTCCTCTCAGGGTCCCACCCGAAAACCTCCTCGCAGAATACTGCATTCATTATCCGGGTGATTACCGGAGCTAGGTCAGGTTCCTCACGGTCCAGTAGTTGCGAGGACTTCTGCGAGATTTCAGGCAAAATGACGTTGATAAGTTCAAACTTCTCCTGAGCCTTCTTCCTCTCCGAACTCTTCTTGAGATGGTTCTTCAGACCCTTGCCCACTTCCATAAGGGCCCTCCTAATCTCCCCTAGTACCTCCTCATTGACAGCGACAGCTTCCTTCGCCTCGCTGGTGAATTGGACATTGGTAGAGGCAAGGTGAATGAGAACGGCTGCTGGCCCCTTGGGTACTCCTCTACCGCCTGGCTGATCCAGACCATAGCGCTTCCAGTCAACAGACTCCACCGCTTTCGTGAGTAGACATCCACCCTGCTGGTACATCAGAGGTACCCGATTGGCGAATCGAAGAATCTCAATCGGGCTGTCAGAGGACAAATCACCACCGAATACTAGACCCACCTCAATTTGGAATGGGTTGCCCTGAGTAACTCGAGGCTCTCTGGTAACAGTCGAGGCGAAGCGCGAGTCAATAGCCTTGGATAGCCCCTTCTTGATTAGCAGGTCTTCGATAGGAGAGAGACAGTCAGTAGGTGGATTCAGGAGTTTGACTTTCTGGAATGAATCGAGTACGGTATGAGCCTCTTCGGCCTTGATTCTGCGCGGCTGTCTACTTTCCTCAAGCCCCGACTTCTTGAGGATCTCACGAGCCGCCCTCATACTGACTCCGGAGAAATTGTGCCTCAGGAAAGAAGTCATTTTCCGTTCCTCGGCTTCACGCAGCATTCTCTGCAGAGTGCCAAGGTGAATTCCGTGTGGATGGGGCTTGATCTCTTCAACCACCCTAGGGAGACGGTCGGTTGTGCGAGGCCAGTGACCTTGCTCAATCACTCCTCCGTCACGATCCTTGACGGTCAGACTGATGGTGGCGTGTGGATTGACAATCGAAGTCATCCTGAGGTACTGGTAGACCGATTGTCTGCCTCGTTGGTACTTGGCCTTCATCTCGGTCCGTATCTTCAAACCGTGTTTGATTTCCGCGCCCGTGACCTCGTCGACCCAGATATCCCTACACTCACCGGTCTTAATCGCCTTGTTCTTTCTAGTGTCAATACCGAGGTCGACCCTGACCGCCGAAGACTCTTCCTCGACCTTTGAGATAACAGTGGTCTTTGAGCCTGTGGTGAGTTGGCCGTACATCACCACCCCGGTAATTCCAATTCCCTGTTGACCTCGGGTTTGCCTAATCGCGTGAAACCTCGATCCGAGCAGGAACTTGCCGAAGACGTGCTCGATGGCCCCTCTTGGTATACCTGGGCCATTGTCTTGAGATATCAGCTCTATTCGATCATCCTTCAGTCGGTTGATTTCGACTCTGATATCAGGGAGTATTCGTTCCTCCTCGCAAGCATCTAGAGAATTGTCGACGGCCTCTTTGACAGCCGTGATGATGGATCTTTGCAAAGAGTCGAAGCCCAAGAAATGTTTGTTCTTCTCAAAGAATTCACTTATCGCAATTTGTTTCTGTTTCCCGGCTAGCGGTTTTTCTTCACTCATTCGCAACCCTCCAGCAGGTCCTCCCGATACCCGGATGGTACGGGGCCTCTTGTGGATGAAAGTCCCCGGACAGGTAACGCTCTTAACCCTGTGCGAAGATATCCGGATGCCACGCCGTAATCTTCCCGACGAAGGCGCTGGCCATCACAGTTAGGGGGCTTGCCAGATACAACTTTCCAGGTCCGGAGCGACCCTGATAGTTGCGGTTAATCGCTGAGATAGTGACCTGCTTCTCATCGTCACTGATCCCGGGTCCGGCGCCTATGCAAGCACCGCATCCAGGATCAATTAGCTTGACACCAGCGCGCTCAAACATCTCGCTCCATCCATTCCTCTCAGACAGGTCCTTCACTGTCTTCGAACCGTACTGGATGTAACAGTCAACTTCCTTAGGAATCGTCAGACCAGCCTCAAGGGCTGCCTCGGTGACCTGCGCGTAGTAGGCGAAATCATCATCCTTGCCAGCGGTACACGAGCCCGCGTAAGCAATGTCTATGCTAACTTCCCCAAGCTCGTCTATGTAGGCGCCGTTGGTAGGATCGGAGGGAATCCCTTCATCGGGTTTGCCGGGGTGTGCGACCATAGGACGAATTAGAGACAGATCGATGAGGTGGACCCCCCCATGGTACTCCGCCCCCGCGTCCGGTAGGACGAAGGCCCCCCTCGTCTCCTTCTCACTCAATCCAGATCTGCGGTTCATCAGCCAATCCACGGTGATGTCATCGGGCTCGCATATCCCAGTTTTGGCGCTGCACTCAGTGGCCATGTTGCACAGCGTCGCCCTCTCATCCATCGACAAACTGGCAAGTCCTGGGCCACCGAATTCCATGCTACGGTCAAGTGTCTCGGACTCAGCGGCGTACTTCCAAAGAATATGCAGGATTATGTCCTTGGCTGTGCATCCAGGGTCTAAGTTACCCATCAATTCGAAGCGAATACTCTCTGGGACTTGTACGAAGGCGAACTGGTTATGCACCAGATTGGCGTATTCGGTTGAACCGACACCGTAGGCCAATGCGTTCGTAGCGCCACCCATGCAGGTGTGCGAATCGGTCGCTTGAATGAAGTCACCAACGTCGATGAACTCCTCTCTAGCAACTTGGTGGCAAATGCCTGGACTAATGCCATCTTCTGCTGAGTAGTCACGCACCCCAGTGTGTTGCTGGAACACGTTCTGCATGTCCCGCAGTCTCTGAATCTTCTCTGTGAAGCGACCGAATCTTGGCACCCCGGTGGCGTACAGTAGATGGTCCTCGAAGACTGCGTACTTTGAGGGGTTTGGAAGCGAGTAATTGTCACCGTATTCTTGTTTGAGGAATTCATGGACCTGTGCGGTTGTGAACTCGTGCGAGTATCCCCCGTCGACTTGCGAGAGCACGGCGTCTCCGGGCTTGACATACCGCGCTGCACTATTCTGCCCCAGAAGTTTGTTCGCAATCATCTTCTCAACCATAGTCATTGGTCGAGGTCCAGTGTCCAAATCAGGCAGATTCACACTCTCCTCTCTGAGACTCTTCGCAAACGGCAGGATGCCTCCATTCTCGACAATCAACCTAGTCACCGGATCGTACTCAGCAGTGAATTCATCCAGCGAGATACTCTCTCCCTCTTGCAGTCTCTCCAGCATTCCGTAGTCCCCCATTAATTGACCGAGGTTGATGTTATTCCGCTCGTGGATTGGTGCGAAGGACGCTGCGATTACTATTCTGACTCCCGACCAGCGCTCGCACTGAGCGGCAGTCTCACGGCTTGAGCCGGTGCCCTTGCGGTGCCCGGACACTATGGCCTCAAAACCTCCATCTAACAATGCACGAGGCTCAAACACACGCCTCCCTTCGTGAACCAAACCGGCGTAGGCATTCTCGGCGATGATTGCCGGTTCGTGGTCGAAGCAGACCCAAGCCGGAGTCATGACATCGGTGTTAATGTCGTCGAGCAAATCATCAACCTGAAGATCCACCATACTCAGATTGAGGCCCTCATAGAGCTGCCTTCGAATAAGTTCGAGATCTTTGGTGAGGAAGAGCACTCTCTTACCTGGGGTCAGGGCTATCTGCGCTGGGGGCCACTGTTCGGACAAGGTTACACCGCCTCTTTCGATTAATGTCAAGGCCCCGCTCTATTTCATCATTCTCAATGGCCGTATTACCCCGCACAGCCTCTCAGTATAGCGATTATACTGGATATTCCTATACTATCAATCTTAAATAATATGGTCTGTCGGGATTTATTACCTTTGTCAGCAAAGGTGGAGTGAGAGAATGGCGGACGAAGGATACCTAGTGGAAGACACTGTGAAGTGCAGCGAGTGCGGTAGCAGGAACCTGAACAGGGACGAAACCAGAGGAGAGGTCGTGTGTGAGGACTGCGGCCTAGTGCTGGAAGACAACGTAATCGACCAAGGAGCTGAGTGGCGTGTGTTTAGCCCCGAGCAGGGCGACCAGCGCGCGCGTACAGGAGCACCAATGACAGTGATGCTGCACGACAAAGGACTGTCAACCGACATTGACTGGCAGAACAAGGACTACTCGGGTAAGGCAATTTCCAGCCGCTACCGAAGCCAGTTCTACCGCATGAGGAAGTGGCAGAAGCGCTCCCGCGTAAGCAACGCCACCGAGCGAAACCTCGCCATGGCTCTGGCTGAGCTCGACCGTATGGCCAGTCGCCTAGATCTGCCGAAGTCGATTCGTGAGTCGGCCGCTGTGAACTACAAGAAAGCCGTTGAGGCCAGGCTTATCCGCGGACGCTCCATCGAAGGAGTCGCCGCAGCCAGCCTCTACGCCGCGTGCAGGCAGTGCAACAACCCTCGAACCCTTGATGAAATCGGGGAGGCCAGCCGAACCGGTCGCAAGGAGATTGGTCGAACTTACCGATTCATGGTGCGCGAACTCAAGATGAAAATCCCGCCGACCAAGCCAGAGGACTACATACCGAGATTCTGTTCTGGCCTGCACTTGGATGCCGAGGTCCAGTCAAAGGCATACGAATTAATCGCCGCTGCGCAGGAGAAGGAACTCACGAGTGGACGCGGCCCAACCGGAATAGCAGCCTCAATCATCTACATCGCTAGTGTTCTATGTGGCAAGCGTAGGACCCAGCGCGAGGTCGCCGAGGTAGCTGGTGTGACCGAGGTTACAATCAGGAACCGCTACAAGGAACTGATACAGAACCTCAACATCGAACTCGAGATTTGATTACCGCTCACGAGCAACCGGTCGTGGAGCCGCAGGCATTGCACTTCAGACAGGTCCCATTACGGACCATCTGGCTGCTCCCACAGTCATCACATATGTCCCCCGTGAATCCCCTCTCTCGTGCCGCCTGCCGTGCGCGGACCTCGGCATCTTTCTCTTGCAGCGGAGCGACCGTGGCATCAAGGGTCATCTGAATCTCCCTCTTCTCGCCTTCGGTTCGCATCACTCCCTGATCGGTAATCTCGGGTTTACTAATCGAAAACTGATCAAAGTCCTCAGCGGCAACGTGGGCGAGGTCATCCCGGCCAGCGTACTCGATGGCTAACTCCCTGAAAATCCAGTCGACTAGGCTCGAAGCCATCTTGACTCGCCCACTTCCGCCTTCAACTGGCCCGCTAGGCTCGAACTTCTGGAAGGTGAACACCTTGATGAAAGCCTCCAGTGGCACGCCGTGCTGGAGAGCGATGGAGACCGCTATTGCGAATTGGTTGAGCATGGCTCTCCAAGCGGCACCCTCCTTGGAGGTCACCAGTATAATCTCGCCCAGTTTACCATCCGGATACTCTCCTGTGATTAGACGCACGCTATGCCCGCCTATTCTGGCCTTGGTCGAAGTAGCCCTCTTCCTGTCTGGGAGGGAGCGTCTAGTTGCGATGAATTTCACGAACGATTCAGCCACTGGCTGAGCTACGGGTTCTGGAAGGGGCAGGGCCTTGACAGTCTCCTTGACCATTCTCTCCACAAACTCTTCCTCTTCAGTGACCTCTTCGGTCAGTTCGGTGTCCTCGATGAGTTGGTTCATCAGGGGTTGCGATAATTTTGAGCAGTCGCGGTAAACCGCACATGCCTTGTTCATAGTAGTATGACTGAGGTTGTAAGCCTCTCTGACATCATCTACTGTTGAGTTGGATGGCATGTTAATGGTCTTGGAAATCGCTCCCGAGATGAATGGCTGCGCAGAAGCCATCATCTTCACATGAGCAGGCCATGCAATTGACCTCGTTCCTTTCGCCCCGCATGGAGTGGCACAGTCGAACACGGCCAGATGTTCTTCCTTGAGCCCAGGCGCTCCTTCGATGGTCAGATTCCCGAAGATATGGGATTGAGCCGCTTCTATCTCCTCGGGGGTGAAGCCAAGGAAGCCTAGGGTATCGAAGAATAAATCCTCATATTGCTCTTCTGACATTCCGAGGGTGCCCGTGCACAGTTCCTTTCCGAGCAGAGTTGGTGCGAAGGCCGAGCGCAAATCGAACACATCACCCATTTTGTTCTCTACAGCAGCGAGATCCTCGACACTGAAGCCAACTTCCTTCATGCGGTTCACTGGGAGCGTGGGGCATCCACTGAGTCGCCCGGTGCCTACGATATACTCCTCAATCGTCTTGCACTTACTATCGGAGTATCCAAGTCTACGAAGAGCACTCGGTACGCCCTTGTTGACAATCCTCAGCGAACCGCCTCCAGCCAGCGTCTTGAACTGCACGAGTGAGAATTGAGGTTCGACGCCGGTGGTGTCCGCACCCATCACCAGACCGATGGTACCAGTGGGCGCGATGACCGTGGTCTGCGCGTTCCTGTATCCATGCTCTTCTCCATCTCTGACCGCACGGTCCCAAGATTCCCTCGCTGCCTCTAGTAGGTCCTTCGGGCATTTCTTCGAATTAATTCCCATAGGCGGAACAGTGAGCCCCTCGTATTCCTCCACTGGCGAATCGTAAGCAGCCCTCCTGTGGTTTTTCATCACTCTCAGCATGTGCTCGGAGTTCCTCTCGTAGTCAGAAAAAGCTCCGAGTATTGAAGCCATCTCCGCACTAGTCGAGTAAGTTTCTCCGCACATGATGGAGGTGATTGCGCCACAGATTGCATAGGCTCGCTCGTCATCATAGGGGATGCCCATGTGCATCAACAGGGAGCCTATGTTGCAGTAGCCCAGACCTAGAGTACGGTACTCGTATGACTTTCGCGCTATCTCCTCCGAGGGGAACTGCGCCATTAGAACGCTAATCTCAAGGGTTGTGGTCCAAAGCCTAACACTATGTCTGAAGTCGTCTATTTGGAAAGTCTGAGTGTCGAGATCGTAGTAGTGTAATAGGTTGATACTGGCCAAATTGCAGGCAGTATCATCGAGGAACATGTACTCAGAGCAGGGGTTTGAGCCGTTGATTCTCCCTCCCTCAGGACAGGTGTGCCACTCATTGATGGTGGTGTCATATTGGACACCGGGGTCAGCACAAGCCCAAGCAGTGTATGCCACCTTGTCCCACAATTCTCCTGCATCAAGGGTCTTGCATGGTTCGGGATTTCTTCCCTCTGCCTCTGAACTCTCCAATTCGGTCCTCCAGTAGAGGTTCCAATCACCGCCCTCCTTGACCGATTCCATGAACCGATTCGGGACGCGGACCGAGTTGTTGCTGTTCTGACCAGATACAGTAAGGTAAGCCTCGCCCTGCCAGTTAGTGTCCAGAACCTCGAAGTCGACACCTTTCCATCCCTGCTTCGCAAGGTCCAGTATCCTCTGGATGTGGGGTTGGGGAACATGTTCTCCAATGGCTCGCACCATGGCTCTGCGCAGACCAATGTTGGTGTTCTGATCGAATCGACCCTCGTCGTCGGCATACTCCCAAATCGCATCCATTAGGACATTAGCGTGCTTCTGCAGGATATTGCTCCCTATCACTAGTGCTGAGACCTTTTCCTCTTCACTCGACTTCCAGTCTATGTATTCCTCTATATCGGGATGGTCAAGATCTAAAGTGACCATCTTGGCTGCTCTTCTGGTGGTCCCACCGGACTTTATCGCCCCGGCGGCCCTATCACCTATCTTGAGGAAAGATAGCAATCCGCTCGAGCTGCCGCCACCTGAGAGAGGCTCACCCGCTCCTCGGATTCTGGAGAAGTTCGAACCTGTTCCTGAGCCGTATTTGAATAATAAAGCCTCTCGGTTCCAAAGGCCCATAATTGACTCCGAGCCACCGACTAGAGAGTCGGATACCGATTGGATGAAGCAGGCGTGAGGTTGAGGGTGCTCGTAAGCGTTAGTCGAGTA
>Ga0315328_10001619_pt1 | contig 10473 bp, 10 predicted proteins | sample M120032315metaG_FD_203462 | JGI IMG/M metagenome (GOLD analysis project Ga0315328, IMG submission 203462) | Ammonia-oxidizing marine archaeal communities from Monterey Bay, California, United States - M1 200m 32315 | ecosystem: Environmental > Aquatic > Marine > Intertidal zone | place: USA... | reverse complement strand
TATCTAGAATCACAAAATAAAAACGACTCTGCCCAAAGCTAAAGAATTAAAACCTATAATCGAGAAATTAATAACTTTAGCAAAACGTGGAGATCTTCACGCACGCCGTTTGGCTTCAAGTCGATTAAAACAAGACATACATGTTTCGAAACTTTTTGATGTCCTTGGAGAAAGATACAAGGAAAGAAAAGGTGGGTATGCACGAGTCCTAAAAGCTGGATTTCGGTATGGGGATATGGCGCCAATGGCTATTATCGAACTAGTTGATAGAGATCCAGAGGCAAAAGGTTCTGCGGATAAAGCTAGAGATATCGAAACTGAAGTATCAGAGTAGTAATTCGATGGTGTTAAAGATAACTAGGGATATCGATGACATGTCATCGATATCCCTAGTTATCTTATAATGAGTATTTTCAAAATTTGGGTACTTTTGTTTAGAGTCTTTATAAAATATACTTAGATCATGAATGATTTATTTGACGATACTAAAGAATTAGAAAATTCTGAACAAGCATTTGAACCACTAGCAGAGAAATTGCGACCTTCAAAGCTTAGTCAGGTGATTGGGCAAGAGGGGCTTTTGGGTCCACAGGGTTCTTTGACCAAAACACTTGCTGGGAATACTTTTCAATCAATTATTTTTTGGGGTCCACCTGGAGTTGGTAAAACTACTATAGCCAGACTTTTGGCAATTGAAACAAAGCTTCATTTTATATCAATCAGCGCAATATTTACTGGAATTCCTGATTTAAAGAGAATATTTGAAGCTGCGAAAATTAGATATAAAAACGGCTTAGCCACTATGCTTTTTGTTGATGAAATCCATCGTTTTAATAAGGCGCAACAAGATGGTTTCTTACCTTTAATGGAAAATGGCACATTGTTCTTAATTGGAGCAACAACAGAAAACCCGTCTTTTGAGTTAAATTCTGCACTTTTAAGTAGAGCGCAGGTTATGGTGCTCAATCGGCTGAGTTTACTTGATTTGAATCTGATTGCAAAAAGGGCTGAGAGCGAGCTGGGTAAAGATCTTTTGTTAGAAGACTCTGCTCGTGAATATTTATTTCAGATGGCAGATGGTGATGGACGAGTGCTTTTAAATCTAATTGAGCAAATATCGTCATGGAATTTGAAGCAAAAAATCAGTATTAATTTTTTGCAAAATGGATTAAATAAAAGACCCAGCTTATATGATAAATCTGGAGAAAATCATTATAATTTAATTTCTGCTTTGCATAAATCAGTGCGAGGCTCAGACCCGGATGCGGCCTTATATTGGTTCTCTAGAATGCTTGAGGGTGGAGAAGATCCCAAATTTCTAGCGAGACGTTTGGTTAGAATGTCCATTGAAGATATTGGTCTTGCAGATCCCATGGCACAAACAAATTGTCTCAGGTCATGGGAGACTTTTGAACGATTAGGATCACCAGAAGGTGAGTTGGCATTAGCTCAGGCAGTGGTCTATTTGGCTTTAGCGCCAAAATCAAACGCGGTTTATGTGGGTTACAACAATGCCCGAATGTCTGCAAATAAAACAGGTTCTTTGTCTCCACCAAAGCATATTTTGAATGCTCCTACTGATTTGATGAAAAAAGAAGGTTATGGCCGTGATTACGAATATGATCATGATCATTCGGATGGCTTTTCAGGTCAAAATTACTTTCCGGAAGCAATGGAGCGAGAAAGTTATTATAAGCCAGTAGAACGTGGTTTTGAACGGGAATTGAAAAAACGAATAGAATATTTTAACTCAAAAAGATCTGAGCGTCAAACTTGACTTTATATAATACAAAGGTCCATAGGCAGTTATGATATCATGGTCTTTAATTTGGATAGCACTTGGTGGTGCATTGGGAGCGGTGGCTCGTTACGTCGTAGGTTTATGTGTTGGATTTCCTTTTGGAACATTAACCGTAAATATTTTTGGAAGTTTTTTGATGGGATTAGTATTTATTTACTTGAACCACAAAGGATTGGACCGCTGGCAGCCGTTTTTGTTAATTGGTCTTTTAGGTGGATTTACGACATTTTCAGCATTTTCTTTGGATACTTTGAGATTATATGAAGATGGTCGTTTGATGGGTGCAGGAATATATATTGTTGCGTCTGTATTTTTATCTTTGATTGCTCTCGTTTTTGGATTGTTTTTAGCTCGTGAAGTCCTGACATGAGTAGGGTTCAGAAAATCACTATAGCAGAAGATGATGAGGATCAGCGTTTAGACCGATGGCTAAAAAAACAATTTTCCCAATTAAAGCAGTCTCACATCGAAAAAATGTGTCGAAAAGGAGATCTGAGAATTGATGGGCGAAGAGCTAAGCCATCCACTAGGATCGAGCTTGGTCAAATAGTGAGGATTCCCCCAATTATTGAAAAGCCCGAAAGTCAGTACTCAGTAATTGAAAAAATAATTTCAAATGATGATAAGAAAATGCTTCAGGAAAGTGTGATTTATAAAGATGATCATTTGTTGGTAATAAACAAGCCATCTGGACTTCCAGTACAAGGTGGCACTGGGCAATTAAGGCATGTGGATGGGTTATCCGAAGTATTAAAGTATGGTTATCCAGAAAAACCTCGTCTCGTACATAGACTGGATAAGGATACCAGTGGTATTCTTCTATTAGCAAGAACAAGTAAAGCTGCTAAATATTTAACAGCGGCTTTTAGACATCGTGAAACTCATAAAATTTATTGGGCTGCTGTTGCCGGTGCTCCTGTACTTAAGACAGGGACGATAAAATATGGTTTGGTAAAGATGGCTGGGCATGGACCCAATGGCGCTGGTGAAAAAATGATTTGTGTCCACCCTGATGATGTAACCAAAACAAATGACGCAAAGAGAGCTACAACTGATTATAGTATGATTGAAAATGCTGGCCAACGAGTGTCTTGGTTGGTTCTGGTACCAATAACGGGTAGAACCCATCAATTGCGGGCGCATATTTCGGAATTGGGTCACCCAATCATTGGTGATGGTAAGTATGGTACGAATAGTCAAATTAATGAAGGTGATGGATGGGGAGCTCAGCTAGGAGGGGAAATTAGTCGAAAACTTCATTTACATGCAAAGAGCTTGTCATTCTTACATCCTTTTACAAATAAAATCGTTAAATTCTCTGCTCCTTTGCCTGAGCATATGCTGAAAACATGGTATTTTCTTGATTGGAATGTAAATATGGTGGTTGATTATCCATTCACAGACGGTGGGTTGGGTTATGGCAATATCAATTAAAAAAGTTTTTTGGAAATCAGTAACTGTCCAAAAAGATGGCTTTGATTACGTTATTTATTTGGATAATCATTTACTAAAAACACCGAAAAAATCTTTGATAAAATTACCTAACCAGAGGTTAGCAGATTTAGTAGCAAAGGAATGGATCGAGCAAATAAACGAAATTGATTATAATATTATGCCTGTAAATCGTCTGGCAAATGCTGCTATCGATAAAGTTGGTGATAATTTTGATGAAGTTACTACTTTGCTGGGAGAGTATGCTGGCACAGACTTGTTATGTTATAGGGTTGCGGAACCAAATGAGTTAATTGATCAGCAGATTTTACATTGGGATCCATACATAAAATGGGTTGAAGAAAAATTTGGCATTAAATTAAATGTTACGAATGGCGTAGTTCCTATAGAACAACCGGTAGAAACTATGCATTTGTTAATTTCACAAATGAAAAATATGTCTACTTTTAAATTGACCGTATTTCATGAATTAGTAACTATTTCTGGTTCGTACATTTTGGGTTTGGCCGCTGTTGAAAACGCAATGTCTTCTGAAAATATATGGAACGCGGCAATACTTGATGAGAGGTGGCAATCAAGTACTTGGGGAGAAGACCAAGAGCAGAAAAAATATTTAGAACTTAAAAAGGTAGATTTTTTTAAAGCTATTGAGGTTTTAAGCGCATTGGCGTGAGTTTTTTTTAATAAATAATCTACGTTTTATTAAAATTTTGATAATAATCACTGCTATTTGTACTATTCTGGAGAAAAACCCATCCTTCGGACTTGACGCAAGGTGTCTGAAAAGTTCATTGTGACATCTCAGAGAGTGTAAAAACTCTCCTATTCATATGATTCTAGCTATAATGGTTAGAACGCCCCCCCACTGTTGGGAGGGAATTTAAAAAGAGGTAATTATGAAAAAATCACTATTTCTTAGTGTAGCGGCGATTATTGGCTTAACAGCCGGAGTAGCAGCTGCAGGAACTTTAGATGATACAATTGCACGAGGCCATGTAAAATGTGGTGTGTCTGGCGGTTCTCCAGGCTTTTCAGAAGTCGATGACTCTGGAAAGCGTGTTGGATTTGACGTAGATTATTGTCGCGCTCTTGCGTCAGCTATCTTTAACGATCCAATGGCTGTTAAATTCACACCATTGTCGTCTTCAGTACGTTTTACTGCCTTAGCTTCTGGTGAAGTTGATGTTTTGGCAAGAAACACAACTTGGACATATAGTCGTGATACAGATCTAAAACAAACTTTTTTAGGTGTTACTTACTATGATGGACAAGGCTTCATGGTGAAAACAGCTTTGGGCGTTAGCTCAACACTGGAACTAGACGGAGCGACAATTTGTATTCAAGTTGGAACTACAACTGAGCTAAACTTGGCTGATTATTTTAAAGCTAATGGTATGAGCTATGAGCCTTTACCAACAGCAGACAATTCAGAATCCAAACAGCAATATATGGCTGGTGCTTGTGATGCGTATACAACTGATGCATCTGCTCTTCACGGAACAAGAATCAATATGGAAGTTCCTGGAGATCACATGGTTCTACCTGAAATCGTTTCAAAAGAGCCTTTGGGTCCTTTAGTGCGTCATGGAGATGATCAGTGGGCTGACATTGGTCGCTGGGTTCTTAATGCATTGGTTATTGCTGAAGAAAAAGGCATAACTGCAGCAAACATCGATAGTTTTGCTGATACCAAAGACGCAGAAATTCATCGTCTTCTAGGTACTGGTGATGACAATATGATGGCAATGATGGGCATGCCAAAAGATGGTATGTACAATGCTATTAAACATGTTGGAAACTACGGTGAAATATTCGAGAGAAATCTTGGTGTTTCAAGTGGTATAAATATCGAACGTGGTGTAAATAACTCTTGGAATAATGGCGGAATTCTTTATTCTCCTCCATTTAGATAAGACGTTAAATATTAAGGACGCACCTTAAAAGTGCGTCCTTATTTCCTTTATATAGATTGATTTTTTATGAGTTCAGTTAAGCTTCCGGTCGAGAAATTTAAACTTGGAATGTTATTGGGGGATACGCGCTATAGATCGACTACAGTGCAAGTAATCGCCTTTATTATTTTTGTCGCAGTAGTATTTTGGTTGGTAGATAATACGGTTAAGAACCTAGCACTATTAGGCAAAGATGTAGATTTTTCCTTTCTTTGGATGCGTGCTGGTTATGATATTAACCAAAGACTAATTCCCTATACGAATGATAGCACACATGGACGTGCAGCATTGGTAGGAATTTTAAATACTTTATTAGTGGCATTCATAGGTTGCATAATTGCGACAATAATTGGTGTTTTTGTTGGAATACTACGATTGTCAAAAAACTGGATCGTAGCTAAATTAATGGCTGTTTATATTGAAGGCTTTAGAAACATTCCGGTCTTATTATGGATAGTTATGATTTTTGCCCTGTTAACGGAATTTACGCCGGCACCTAAGGCCTTTAGAGGCGCCAATCCTGAAGCTTCGATGATATTGTTTGAAAGTACCGCGATAACCAATAGAGGGACATATTTTCCAAATCCGATATGGGGGGACGGATCTATTTATTTAATATTAACTTTTATAATTAGCTTGATTGCTATATTTTTTTTCCGACGGTATGCGCGAACTCTTCAAGAAGAAACTGGTAAAGCGCTGCCTAAGTTTTGGATAAGTTTAGGCTTATTACTAATCCCATCAATCGTAGTTTATTTCTTGTCAGGCTCGCCAGTAACGCTTGAGTATCCGTATTTAAAAGGTTTTAATTTTAAAGATGGGATATACATACGAAACTCATTCATAGCTTTAACATTAGCACTTTCACTGTATACTTCAGCTTTTATAGCAGAAATAGTACGCTCTGGAATATTGGCAATTTCAAAAGGACAAACCGAAGCGGCTTCTTCGCTTGGGTTGCGGCCAGGTCGGATAATGAATTTAATTATCTTGCCACAAGCCTTACGAGTAATTGTTCCACCAATGATTTCTAATTATCTTAATCTAACCAAGAATTCTTCACTTGCAATTGCAGTTGGATATATGGATGTTCGGGGAACACTTGGTGGTATAACTTTAAATCAAACTGGACGAGAATTAGAGTCTATGTTGCTTTTAATGGGTTTTTATTTATGCGTGTCTTTACTTGTATCGGCTGTCATAAATTATTTTAATCGCTCTTTTCAAATAAAGGGTTTGTAATATGACGAATATTAGTTTTGTCAGAGAAAAGCCACTTCCTCAATTACCACCACCTATTACAGAAAGTACTACTATAGGGTGGATTAGGAAAAATTTATTTTCTGGTTGGCTTAGTACATTGTTAACTATTTTTTCTGTATATTTCCTCTATATCTGCTTGAAAGATTTTATACCTTGGGCTTACGGTGGCAATTGGTCTGCGGGTTCAATTAGAGAATGCCTTGACACTAATCCTGATGTTGCATGTTTCTCCGTAATTGGAGCACGATGGAGACAGCTATTGTTTGGGTTTTATCCATATGAGGAATATTGGAGGCCAATACTGACTTTTATTTTATTGTTCGTGTCGGTCACTCCAATATTATCACGGCGGTTTGCAAAATATTTCTGGATTTCGTTAATTTATCCGGGATTAGCCGTGTGGCTTTTATGGGGAGGATCTGTTTGGCCTGTTTTCTCAATTTACCTTGCTTTTGTATTTAGTGGATTGGGATTTTATATTGCAAGAAATCAATTTAAATTATCAACTGGCCTGAGTTTGATGATTGCAGTTATTTCATTAATTGTATTTTATCTATTTCTCGCAAGCCCGTTTGTCTCGTTATTTAAATATATCCTTCCAATAAATTTAGTAGTGATAGAATCTATGCAATTTGGTGGATTTTTATTGTCGATGATCATTGGGTTTTCTGGGATTGCGGCCTCTTTTCCCATAGGAATACTTTTGGCACTTGGGCGCCAGTCAGATTTACCGCTAGTTAAAATGATATGCGTTGGATTTATTGAGTTCATAAGAGGTGTTCCACTTATAACGTTGTTGTTTGTTGCTTCAGTTTTATTGAACTACTTTTTACCACCTGGCACATCCTTTGATATCATCGTTAGGGTTATTATCATGGTCACTATTTTTTCAGCTGCCTATATGGCTGAAGTTATACGTGGGGGGCTAGCAGCCCTACCAGTTGGCCAACATGAAGCGTCCGCAGCGCTCGGTTTGAGTTATTGGCAATCACAAAGACTAATAATAATGCCTCAAGCTCTTAAAATATCAATTCCGGGTATTGTGAATACGTTTATTGGATTATTTAAAGATACAACTCTTGTCTCTATTATCAGCCTTATGGACCCGGTTGGATTGGCTTCCATGATAAGAGCTCATCGAAATTGGAATGGAATTTATTGGGAGTTGTATGTAGCAGTAGGATTAATGTTTTTTGTTTGTTGCTTTGGGATGTCACAATATTCACAATATTTGGAACGAAAATTGAAAACTGATAACAGTTAAGGAGTATCAAATGTCTGATGTAATTACTGAGCGAGCAATTGACCGCTCCAAAATGGAAATTTCGGATGAGGTTGCCATTCATATTTCTGATATGAACAAATGGTTTGGAAATTTCCATGTTTTGAGGGATATCAATTTAGAAGTCCGTAGAGGAGAGCGCATAGTTGTCTGTGGTCCCTCAGGATCAGGTAAATCTACTCTCATAAGGTGTATAAATAGGTTAGAAGAGCATCAGCAAGGAAAAATAATTGTTGATGGTACTGAACTTTCATCAGATCTCAAAAATATAGATAAGATTCGATCAGAAGTTGGGATGTGTTTTCAACATTTTAATCTATTTCCTCATCTTACAATATTAGAAAATTGTACTTTGGCACCAATATGGGTGCGTAAAATGGCTCGTAAAGATGCGGAAGAAACGGCTATGCATTATCTTGAAAAAGTTAAAATACCGGAGCAAGCAGATAAGTTTCCGGGGCAATTGTCTGGAGGCCAACAACAACGAGTTGCGATTGCAAGATCTTTATGTATGAAACCTCAAATTATGCTTTTTGATGAACCTACATCTTCTCTAGACCCTGAAATGATTAAAGAGGTTTTGGATACAATGATTGAGCTGGCTGAAGAAGGGATGACAATGGTTTGCGTTACTCATGAAATGGGTTTTGCTAGGCAAGTTGCCAATCGTGTGATTTTTATGGATGAGGGTCAGATAGTGGAAGAAAATGAACCAGCAGAATTTTTTGATAATCCAAAATCTGATAGAACTAAGCTGTTTTTAAGTCAAATCTTGGGACATTAATTAATATTAACTTATTCATAAATAAGTACAGTTGGTGGTTGAAATTTAATGCTTTATAATAATCCTAAACTTATTAATCAGGTTAGAGATCGTTTTGCACATATAGAGCATTGTCCCTTTGAAGGAAAACGTATTTTCTTTGAGAATGCTGGAGGCGCCTTAACACTTAAGTCTGTCGTTGAAACATCTGCAAAATTTGCTGCTATCCCTGACAATCAAGGCCGTGATAACAAAGCAAGTAAGGCATTAGTGGACATCATAAAACAATCAAAAGAAGATATGTCATCTTTTTTTGGAATAGATTGCGGTACTTTTTTTGTTGGTGAAAGCGGTACAGAAATTTTATTTAGACTAATACGTGCCGCCATCTTAGGCTCAAAAGCAGGTGGCGTCGTTCTTGGGAGTACACTAGAGCATCCAGCGTCTGTGAGTGCGTGTGAGAAATGGTCTGTGCTTGGCAGTAAGGCTTATATTAGCGTTAATCATGACAACGAAACTGGTTCAATTGATGCTGAGGCATATTTAGAAGCTATGAGACCAGATGTGCGAGTGGCAACGATTATACACACATCACCAGTTACAGGAATGACTGTTGATGTTGCAAAAATTGCAGGTGTAATACGTTCTATTTCTCCTGAGTGTTTTATAATTGTTGATGGCATACAACATGCGGCTCATGGTGGTTTGGATATCAAGCATTATGGAATTGATGGATATGCTGTTTCTCCTTATAAAGTTTTTTCTCGACACGGTTATGGCGTTGGTTGGCTTTCAGATAGGCTGCGTGATTTACCACATGATAATTTAATTGGTGGACCCGTCCATAATTGGGAACTAGGCACCCGTGATACGGGATCCTATGCAGCTTTTAGTGATGTTGTTAATTATTTTGATTGGCTTGGTTCACAAGTTTCAAATGAGAGCACAAAACGCGATCGGATTGTAGCGGCAGGTAAATCAATACACGAACAGGAAAAAATTCTGACAGATGCAATGATAAATGGTGTTGGGAATCTCACTGGTTTGGCTAATCTGCCCGGCATTGGTATTTTGGGTGGAGCTGAAAATTCACGTCGTGAAGGATTGGTATCTATGACAGTTGAAGGTATGTCTGCAGAGCAGGTTGTGAGCAGCTTACGGGAGAAGGGTATTAGAGTTCATGCACGTAAAGCAGATCATTATTCTGGGAACATATTGAAACCTTTAAATTTGGAAAACTGTACCAGGGTTTCGATGTGCCACTATAATACTATTGAGGAAGTCTCTGATTTCTTAAACGCAATGCGCAGCTTAGTAGATTAATTTTCGAACGCAAAATTTGCTTTTACAGGGTTTAGTTGTGACTTACCCAAAATCATATCTGCAGCACGTGCAGCTATCATTTGAGTTGGCGCATTTAAATTTCCTGAAATTATTTGGGGCATAACAGAGGCATCTACTACGCGAAGTTTTTCTATTCCATGAACCTTCAGTTGATCGTCAACAACAGCCATTTTACCCTCACCCATCGCGCAAGTGCAACTAGGATGATAATCTGTTTCAGCAGCACTCCTGATCCAATTCTTAATTTCGCTATCTGATTGAACGTCTGGACCAGGGATCATCTCTACTCCTCTAAATTCATCAAAAGACGGTTGTGCAATTAGTTGGCGTGCTTTCTTGAACCCATTAACAATTTCACTTAAATCTTTTGGGTCCTGTAGATAGTTAAATGTCATTAAAGGTTTATCACTTGGATTTGCTGATTTTAATGTTATTTGCCCTCTGCTACGTGGGCGCAGTTGATCTACATGTATTGCAAAAGCCTGGAGTAATGAGATTTTGGTTCCATTGATTTCAAAACCTACAGGGCCAAAGTGATATTGAATATCAGGGTATTCAGCATTCGCATCGCTTTTGATTAATCCACCGGCTTCCCAGATATTTGAGGTTGCCATTC
>Ga0315328_10001618_pt1 | contig 10477 bp, 8 predicted proteins | sample M120032315metaG_FD_203462 | JGI IMG/M metagenome (GOLD analysis project Ga0315328, IMG submission 203462) | Ammonia-oxidizing marine archaeal communities from Monterey Bay, California, United States - M1 200m 32315 | ecosystem: Environmental > Aquatic > Marine > Intertidal zone | place: USA... | reverse complement strand
ATTCATAAGTCGACGACAATCTTGGATCGGCTTAATGCACTTTGGGCACTGCTTACAATTAGTGACTCTGATTTCAATGCCTACATGAGTTCTTACGACAATTTGTTTTCTGCTTCTCCCGAGAACAGTAAGAAGGATTACGAGAGTGGGGTTCCCCTGAAAGGGTATTCACAGGGTAGTAGTAGTCAATTGGAAGAGCTTTATAAAGTGATGCATCTGCTTTGCACACTTGGCTCAGTTGAAAAAATGTACATGCCGCCAGAAATTAACTCAAAACAGTCTGTAATTCAGAATCAGATTCTGTTCGAACAAATTGTTGCAAACGATCTCAAATTGAATTCAGGGGATAAGGTTCTTGAACTTGGGTGTGGGTGTGGTGCTATAGCTGAACACATTGCTAGTCTCACTGACGCTGTCCCATATGGTATGAATCTCGACGGATCACAGATAGAGAAATCTTGGAAGAATCCGAACCTTTCGGCCCCTAATTTCACTGTGGGTGATTTCAATAAACCACTTGAATTTGCTGACAATTTTTTTGACGCTGTTTACGCCATTCAACCATTAACTTATGTCAGCGATCATGCTTTTACATTTGAAGAAGTGTTTCGTGTTTTGAAGCCTGGAGGAATGTTTGTTTTCAATGATGTAGCTGCTCTTGATGCTTATGACAGTGAAAATGAACATCAGAAAACTTTGATTCAACACACGCGTGAATTAACTGTGTTCGGAGGATTCTGGTATTACAAATACTGGGAAGATTCTTTAAGAAAAGCAGGTTTCACTCTCATTTCTTCCACAGGACGGTCTGCAGTGGAGATGATTAAAAAGGAAGTTTCTTTGTTTGACAAGTATGAAGCAGTATTTAGGTTTCTTAGTAGGGCTCATTTAATTCCGAAGAAAACTAATGCTTTAATGCAACGTATGAATGAAAATAGTCAGTCGTATATTCAAGCTGAAGAAGAAGAATTGCTTACTCTAAATTGGCATTGCGTCGGGCAAAAAGCAGAGTGACTTAGAAAGGCAGAGGCTATTAAATGGAAAAGCCACTCCGAAGAGTGGCTGTTTCCCGGATTGAAAATTATTGCTAATTTTTTCTCCGAGCGAATCAATTGCAAGCAATTTATTCGCTGACATATTTTTAGTCGCGCTAGCGCCTTTTTGTCAAGTCGAATAAAGAATTTTTTACACAGAAGTAGAAATAATAAATGCCCCTTAACAAAGGAAGGTCAATTTGATAGACCTTTCAACTCGTACCGAAGATGATTCTATGTAAAAATATCTTATGAAAAAAATCTCGTTCTTTTTCCTTCCCCTTTTATTTTTATCCGCTTGCGGGTCTTCTACTGAAGTAACTACAACAACAGCTGCCCCTACAACAACGGCTGCCCCTACAACAACGGCTGCCCCTGCAACAACGGCTGCCCCTGCAACAACGGCTGCCCCTGCAACAACGGCTGCCCCTGCAACAACGGCTGCCCCTACAACAACGGCTGCCCCTACAACAACGGCTGCCCCTACAACAACGGCTGCCCCTACAACAACAGCGGCTGCCCCTACAACAACAGCGGCTGCCCCTACAACAACAGCGGCTGCCCCTACAACAACAGCGGCTCCTTGCATGCCAAATCAGCGTTGTTGGTTTGACTCAACAGGTGAGGTAACTGAAGCGGTTGTAGAGACTTGGGATTTTAGTAATGGAGCCTTACCGACGCTCTATCCACTACCTACTGGTAAACCGGTGGGTCTAGATTTATTAACAGCACCTGATGAATCAGACGAAGATCTGTGCCGAATTCCGCAACTACCAGAGTCTATTCACGAGCATTCCAGACAAAATAATATATCGACAGGTCCAGGATATACAGGTTTTCCAGTTGTTTTTAATGGGAAATTGAACCCAGAACAGAACGTTAGTATTGCTACGATTCCAGTGGATTGGAATGACCATGAAGGAAACCCCGAAAATCTACCCATCAAGCATAAAAATGTCCAAATATTCATTGATTATTACGAAAGAGTAAGCCAAGGGGCGTTATCTTTCACACCGACATTCGCTGAGAAATGGTATCGGTTGCCCGAATCCGTCTCTGACTATCCACAACCAGCAGTATCTGATTTCAACCCAAAACTTGCACAGCATGGCATAGATGCTGCAGACGAAGATCTTGATTTCTCAAAGATTGATATTGTTGTATTCATTTTCCCAGACTCCGCTCCAATCATCTCTGGCAGTCCACCTTCTGCAACAGAATTTGCTAGCCTTCAACACTTCAACGCCGGAACCCCTCCAGAAGATTACCGGTATGTGTTTTCTGACGAAGGTTGGGTTCAACATTACATGGGTGGCGGCATGTACTTTGAACACCCTCTTCGTCCTGTCTGGTCCTATTACCTCCATGAAGCAGCACACATGTGGGCGATGCCAGACTGGTATCTGATCGAAGCTAATGCTGTTTTGGGTACCGGAACAGAACCAGAACTTAACTTAGATTATGCAGCAGGTCCTCTAAATGTCTGGGGTGTTATGTCTACACAGGATGGACCATCACGGACATTCGTAGCGTGGACTCGTTGGTTGCTTGGATGGCTTAACGACGAGCAAGTCGACTGTTACACAGTAGAACAATTGCAGCAACACGGTTCATTTGACACTGAACTAGTGGCTCTTGATATCTACGAACCTGGAACGAAAGCAATTATCATCCGTACCGGAGAGCACTCCGGATTCCTCATTGAATCACGACGACCAGTATTCCCAGATGATTATATTAAAGTTTGGGAGGCGGTCGGAAGAGACCCCTATGGCTTAATTGTTTATGAAATTGATACGACAAAACCGGGAGCTACAGGAACGCTGTCTCTCATCACACCCGACGGACATGACTTCCAATACATGCAACTCCACGGTCGGCAGCAACCAAAAATGATAGACGCCCTCTTCAATGTTGGTAACACAGCGACAGTGCAAGGACTAGAGATTGAATTAATTTTCACTGGAGAGCGCGACATCGTTCGCATCACACCCGCCTCGTGAACTACTGAAGAGTGCCCGGGGGAGTGTATTTTCCTAGAGGTTTACAATTAAGCCTTGGCAATAAGCCCTATAGATGCAAGAATTAAGGGGAACGGACGCCTATTTACTCTTTTCTACTTCTGTGTCAAAAACGCTAAAAGATTTTTCACTATGGCGCAAAAATAATAAAAGGGTGTCTCTGACAGAAGGGGAACGCTTTTGATCTGGAAACTAATAGGTATGAAAAATCTGGGGAAAGGTTTTTGTCTTCTTTTATTGCTATCTGCCTGTGGGGCTTCTTCTGAAGTTGTTTCTTCAACAATTAATACAACGACTGTTCTTCCGGTAAAAATAACGACAACCACTACAACAACTTTTGCCTCAACAACAACGTCGCCAACACCTCTCTCTGCTAAGAGTGATGGCATAAATCTCGTTGATTTTGAAAAAGAAATAGAAGAGGAAATTGTAGAAATTTTGACAGAGCGAGGTCTGGATAAAGAAGAAGCTGAAAAGTTCGCTCATGAAAAATTACAAGAAGGTGTAGATCCACAAGTCGTAAATGACATGATCTTAATTTTTGAAGATTGGATGGAGAATTATTCTTTGCATCCGGTCTTAGGAAGAGTTTGGACTGAAGAAAATGCTCGATGTGTGATTTTTGAAATGATGAGAAAAGGTGGCGTATACCAAACAAGTGAAGTAATTAAATTTGCAGCGCGAGGAGGAATGTCAGAAAAGGATGCCAGGTTTTTGGTGCAACCTGTGAGCGAATGTGTCGATCTTTATGTTTTAGTTAAAGCGGACATGAACTTGGACAATCTTGAAAATGTTGATTGCATAATGGAGGGGGTTACCGAAGAACAAATTGTGGAATGGTATGTCGCAGATCTCTCAGCAGATTCACTGAGCTTCTTTGATCTATATGCTAATGACGTCAACCTTTCTTGCTCTTCTGTTTCTCCGACTACAACCGTTTCGACTACGACTGTGGCGCCGACTACGACGACTGCTGTTTCTACGACGACTGTGGCGCCGACTACGACGACTGTGGCGCCGACTACGACGACTGTGGCGCCGACTACGACGACCATGACGCCAACTACGACAACAAGCGAGGTGGGAAATGAAAACTGGGTTGAAGAACTACTTTCACTTCTCGTCCTTGACAATGCTTCGGCACCTGTTGATTACGATCGTGATGACTGGGGATCAGGGTGGTCTGATGATGACGGTGACTGTATTAATACACGTCATGAGGTCCTTTTACTTGAATCCTTGAGTGCAACAAGTCTTAGTTCCTCAGGGTGTTCAGTCTCTGATGGAGAATGGTATGCCGCATTTACTGGTACGTACGTTACAAATTCCAGTTCTTTAGATATTGATCACTTTGTGCCTTTAGCTAATGCACATGACTCAGGCGGATGGGCTTGGTCGTCAGCGACTAAGGAATCTTATTACAATGACCTTGTCGACCCGCAACACTTAATTGCAGTCACTGCTTCAGCAAACCGATCAAAAGGATCACGTGGCCCAGAAGATTGGAAACCATCTGATTCCTCGTACTGGTGTCAATACGCTAATAGTTGGGCTGATATCAAAATTCGTTGGACTCTTACAGTTACCTCCGCAGAATTTTCTACGCTTCAATCGATGCTCAACACCTGTGAAGGTCAACCAACCGGTATATACGTGCCGCCCGCGTCCATATCAACTGCCACAACTACAACTACAACTATTGTTCCGACAGCAACAACCTCTGGAGTACCAAATGATCCTGGAAATTCGAAAAATTGTTCAGACTTTTCAACTTATGCAGAAGCCAAAACTTGGTTTGACATCTATTTTCCACATTATGGCGATGTAGCTCGACTCGATGGTGATGGTGATGGCGAACCATGCGAATCACTGCCAGGTGGACCATAGAATTTAAATTTTATTTTCTAGAGGTTTGCAATTAAGCCCTGGCAAGAATCCCTATTAATGCAAGAATTAAGAGAAATGGGGAAACTTCCTTATATTTGCGTCATAGTCAAGAACAGTAAAAGTTTTTTAGTATGACCACAAAATTTTTAAACTGGCCTGTCGCCGATTATCGTCACTCGTTCAACAAGTCTTGTTTGCGGATAGAAATCATTCGATGCATGATGTTGCACAATTCTGTTATCCCACATCACGACTGTGTCAATCTCCCACTTGACTCGACATTGTATTGAGGGGTCAAGTATTGCTCGCTCAAGAGTATTCAGTAAGTGCTGGCTTTCTTTCTCCTCAATTCCTTCTATATGAGATACAAAAGGTCGGTTTGTGTAAATACCTCTCTCACCTGTTACAGGGTGTGTTCGGATTACTGGATGTCGAGCGGAGGGATATTCTTCTTGTTTCTTTTTCCGTTCCTCCGAAGTCATTCGTTGCCCGAATGTCCGAGTGAAGTCGTGTATCGCATTAAGGGAGTCAACACGGTTTTTTACATCGGGTTCTAGACGGTTATAGGCTTCAGCAGTGTTTGCAAATGATGTATCTCCGCCAACATCGGGGATAACGCGACCATGTAGTATCGACCCCATTGAGGGTTCTTGGCGCCACGTTACATCCGAATGCCAATTTGATGCTGCGTACTGGACTTTGTCGTTGGACAGTATTTTAACAATTTCTGGGTGACCATCTGGACTAGGTGCAAATGGATGGATTTCTAAATTGCCGAAATTTCTTCCAAATTCGATGTGTTGTTCTCTTGTAATATTCTGATTCCGAAAAACAAGGACTTTGTGGTCGAGCCAAGCTTTATTTATGTAATCAATTTGCAGGGAGGTTGGTTTAGCGAGATTAATGCCAGTAATTTCTGCTCCGAGGTATCCGCTGATCAGGTTTGTCTTCACGTTTTCCTAAATTGTCACTTCCTAGATATTAGAACTTCGCAAATGAAGCGGCATAATCGTCCTAGCGAGAGGAACCTGAAGGGAACCAGGTGTTCCAGAGATGTCAATCTTCATCAAGGGTAGATTCCCTATTGTGTTCCTCCACGACAAAAGCTGTTGGGGGAGTGTAATGCTTAAGTTCAGAGGTGCGTCTCTCGGATTGCTGACGAGCTATTCTACGCGCATGAGTTACTGCTTCTTTGAAGGCAGCGCTAGGAGTTTTTCCTTCTCCATGTACATGTAGGTGGTTGCTGCCACCTTCAATAGTGAGTTTTGCTTCTACAACATTTGGGTGTGTGCGAAGTTTAAATACAAGTGAGGCTTGATCAAGGTCAGGTAATCGTTTACCTACTGCATCAAGTTTTTTATCGATTAATTCTTTGGTTTTCGGAGAGATAGTTATCCCCTTAGCAGTAATAGATTTAACCTCAATTCCCATCTTCACCTCCTGAGTTCGATTCCTTCAAGATCACCATGCTCGTACCTTACTTGGTGACGTCTGAGGGTTGCTAGCCCTCATAGAGATGAGATTGTGACAAATTGGAAGTATGAGTCCGAAAAAGGCCACATAAATGGAAAAGCCACTCCGAAGAGTGGCTGTTTCCCGGATGAAGATTATTGCTAATCTTTTCTCCGAGCGAATCAATTGCAAGCAATTTTATTCGCTGACATATTTTTAGTCGCGTTCGCGTCTTTTTGTCAAGTCGGAGAGAGATTTTTTCATAATTAATGATCACTATATTTTTTAGATATGGCAACTTTGAAAATAAAATGAAGCTAATAAATGGAAAAGCCACTCCGAAGAGTGGCTGTTTCCCGGATTAAAAATTATTGCTAATTTTTTCTCCGAGCGAATCAATTGCAAGCAATTTTATTCGCTGACATATTTTTAGCCGCGCTTACGACTTTTTGTCAAGCCGAAAAAGTGTTTCTATGAATTTTTTGTGCTTGAATTTTTATATGAATGAAGAAATAAATTTAGAACATGTCTCTTCTAATCGAATGATATGGGACAAGTGGGCCGAAGATTACGTAAAACCTGGTAGACGAGCATGGGAGGATAGAGACCCGCGTTGGGGCATTTGGGGTGTCCCTGAATCTGATGTTGGTTTGTTGAGAAGTTTCACAGGAGGTGATGTCATTGAACTTGGATGTGGCACTGCTTACGTTTCTTCATGGTTGGCAGACCTCGGCGGAAGACCTATCGGGATAGACAATTCTTCAGTACAACTGTCAACGGCTAGACAGTTACAGGGAGAAATGGATTTAAAATTTCCTTTAATTCAATGTGACGCTGAAAAACTTCCTTTTAATAACGAGAGTTTTGATTTTGCGATTTCAGAATATGGAGCTTCAATCTGGTGCGACCCTTACCGTTGGATACCAGAAGCTGCAAGAATCCTAAAACCTGGAGGATCGTTAGTATTTTTAGGCAACTCTGTACTTTTAATGCTTTGTGTTACAGATGATGATGAAACTTCAGCAAATTCAGAACTTAGGCGTTCACAGTTTGGAATGCATCGTTTTGAATGGCCCGGTGATCCCGGTATTGAATTTCACATTTCACATGGAGACAGAATTCGTCTATTCAGAGAATGTGGTTTCGAAGTAGAAGATCTGATCGAAATTCAGCCGGATGCTGAATTGGAAACCAGGTACATGTTCGTGGATCGTGAATGGTCACGAAAATGGCCAGCGGAAGAAGCATGGATAGTTCGCAAAAAATAACTGACTTCGTTTTATGGATAAGAGGTATACAAATGGAAAAGCCACTCCGAGGAGTACCTTCAAATCTAACTTCTATAAAAATAACCCCATGTCTCCCCAAAAACGAATCCAATGATTGAACTTCTGATTAATATCATTGATAACTAAGTTAATTACGGATGTAAACGAAAGACTTAAGGAATGACTCGACCAACAACCCATGGAGGTGGGGAAGCAGCACCGCCAATAGCTGGTGATCCATCTACATTCCCAAATGATGCTGAGTTAGCTAGAACGCTTGTAGCCGCTACAACCCGAGCGACTCTCAGTACGGTCACAGAAGATGGCTTTCCATACGGTAGTGCTGTTTCTTATGCGACCGGAGATGATGGATTACCTGTAGTGCTAATTTCAGAAATGGCAGAACACACTGTTAATGCCCGAGGTAACGAAAGGGCGTCAATGCTGATATCGGTTGATGTAGCTGATGGTGATGACCCTTTGGGGCAATCGCGATTGACGCTCGTTGGAAATTTAAGAGAATTAAATGAACCAGACGAGCTGCGCGGACGATATCTGGAAGTGCACCCTTATGCTTCTTATTACGCTGATTTTACTGATTTTGGTTTTTGGCGTTTAGAAATCGAACGATGTCGTTTCGTGGGTGGGTTCGGGCATATGAGTTGGGTTCCAACTGATGTTTATAAAACAGCAAAAGTTGATCCGATTTATGAAAGTGCGGCGTCAATTATTGATCACATGAATGATGATCACTCTGACGCAAACCTTTTGTATGTCAGAGTTCTGGCAGATCTCCCCGACGCTACAGATGCAAACATGGTTGGTGTTGATTGTTACGGAGTGACTTTAAAAGCTGATACCCCAGCGGGCCCAAGAATGGCACGGATACCTTTCATCGAACCTTTAACTTCTGATGAACAAGCGCGACCGGAGATTATCAAACTTCTTGAAACGGCAAGAGAAAAATTTGAGAATAAAAAATAGTAATAAACCGGACTTCGAGGGAATTCGCTTCGACCGAAGCTATCGAGGAATGTCTGGGTGAGTGTATTTTTATTGAGGTGAATTGATGGGTTCATTGCCTAGCGAAAGACTTGTTACACGGGCCTTTGAAGAAGGTTATATAAATGGAAAAGCCACTCCGAAGAGTGGCTGTTTCCCGGATTAAAAATTATTGCTAATTTTTTCTCCGAGCGAATCAATTGCAAGCAATTTATTCGCTGACATATTTTTAGTCGCGTTTGCGTCTTTTTGTCAAGTCGAATAAAAATATTTTTTATAAAAGTTTTTGGCTAAAAACCGATGAAAATCATAAAGTAATAACAAGACCACAAGTAAAGGAAAGCAAATGTCGCACACAGTTATGGCCGAGTTCCACTGCAACGAAGGAATGGGAGAACTTCTTCTTCCCGGTTTGATGGAGTCATTGAGTGAAACTAGAGCTTTCGAGGGATGCGAAAGTGTGGAGACTTATGTGGATCAAGATAATCCTGACAGGGTTTACCTATGGGAAAAATGGGCAAAACGTGAAAACTATGAGCAGTACATTGCTTGGCGAATAGAAACGGGAATGCTCGAAGCTCTCGCTCCAGTCTTAGTCAAACCTATGACACCAACACACTTAGCGCCCCAAGACTAAAACAATTTCGCAGACTATTGTTTAGGTGATTCACCTACAACGCTTGCTCGTTCCATAATCCGCACATCTGGCCAGTAGTCGCTTAATGCATAGTGCTGAACTAGTCGGTTGTCCCACACGGCAATCGAGTTGTCACTCCACCTGAAACGACATTGATACTCAGGAAATTCTGCCTGACGAGAAAGCGAACTTATTAATGGAAGACTTTCTTCTCGAGTAAAACCTTTGAAGTGGTTGACGAAAATTCTGTTAACAAAGAGATATTTTTTCCCCGTCTCTGGATGAGTGCCAACAACAGGATGTTCAACAAGAGGGTATTTTTCTCTCATTTCTACAAGTTTTCCCTCTGGGACCTGAGTGCCAAAAGAATGCGCAAAATCATGAACAGCGATCAAATTTTCTATTTCTGACTTAACTGAATCGTCGAGACCTTCGTAAGCCGCACACATGTCAGAAAACATCGTGTCACCACCAGTAGGAGGCACACTGATAGCTCTAAGTACAGCTATTTTCGAAGGAGCTTCACGCCATGTCACGTCATGATGCCAACTGTTCTCATAACCTCCAACTTCAGCACCTTTTTCAAACCTTACGAGCTTCGGATGTTCAGTATTAGAAGGAATGAAAGGATGTATTTCCAATTCACCGAAACTTTCAGCAAAAGACACCTGTTGAGAGGATGTGATCTTCTGATTGCGAAGAAATATTACTTTGTACTCGATAAGAGCCTGATGTAGTTCATCTAAAACTTCTTCCGAAAGGCTTCTAGAGATATCAACTCCATCAATTTCTGCACCTACTGTCGCACCAGTCATTGAAGCATCAAAGTTTTTCCATTTAAGTTCGCTTAAGCGAGAACGTTCTTCAGCTAGATGACCTAATGGTCCGACTTCAACGCCATCAAAGTCAGAGAATTTATATCTAAGACCAGCTAGTTTCGCAGCAGGATCTTCAGTTGCAACTACATCTGGGTGGCTCGCTTTAACCATATGTAAAGGTTAGTAGTAAAAATGTAAGCACGGAAATAAAGAAAAGAATTTAGTGAAAGAACAACGGAACTCATTCCCAGCAAGTATCGGCAAGCGAGAGGACATTTCTGAAGGTCCTCTGGGTCAAAAAGCCCATAAGAAAACAATTGAACACACCAAAAGGCTTGAACGAAAATTGTACGAAGTA
>Ga0315328_10001614_pt1 | contig 10500 bp, 11 predicted proteins | sample M120032315metaG_FD_203462 | JGI IMG/M metagenome (GOLD analysis project Ga0315328, IMG submission 203462) | Ammonia-oxidizing marine archaeal communities from Monterey Bay, California, United States - M1 200m 32315 | ecosystem: Environmental > Aquatic > Marine > Intertidal zone | place: USA... | reverse complement strand
AACTGGATGAGAAGCAACAGGGAATGTCAATTTCTCTTTAATCATTTTGAATTTCACATTTGGCCATTGCTTTGCGATTGGGTCTAATATGTTTGGGATGAATTGTTGACATACACCACAACCATCACTAGAATGAACGATAACAACATTTGGATTATTTTTAATAATATTTAATGCACTCTTTTCAGATACTATTTTAATATCAGTTTTCATATTACATCCTTTACAAATGTCCCTGCTGAATTCATATACCCAGTTCGGTCTTTAATTTCATTATATGCTTGAGCAATACAATCATTAAAAGAGAATCCTGCTGTCAAACATACCCCACGAAGTGTAACATAAATATCACCAACGGCATCCATTGCTTCAACTTTATCACCATTGTTTAATGCATCAAGCAATTCAGTCGTTTCTTCTAACGTCTTGATTGCTTGTGCCATCGGTTTTCCATTTTCAGGAATTTTCCTATCATACATCCACTTGTCTATCTTTTGATTTATTATTTCCATTCTGCTTCTACCATTATCTCCGTTAAAAACGCAACAAGATTAATTTCTCTATCTTGAACGAATGCTTGTTTGTATTGATATTCACCAATTAGTAATACAACTTGAGGAATCGAGGAAGGGTGTAAGTATTGATGCATGTGGTTATAGATTACTCTAAAAATAGCAACAGCATCGGCATCAATATTATCGACAACCCATTGTCTCATTTTACCAAAGTTCTTGTCCTTTAAATACGACATTAAAGACTCAACGTCAGTATCACCAACATTGGCGAGAATACCCTCATCAATCACACCACCTGCTGAATATCGTTGTAATTCATTTAGAATCCTACGGATATCTGGATGATGTTTCTTGATTACTTCTGCCACGATTTGTGGCGATTTTACTTGAACCTTTTCTGCTTCAAGGATACCAAGAACTCGTTTCATTAGTCCACCCATTATCTCAGGCAGTTCTTTTTTGGAACTCCTAAAATCAATGTATGTGGTTCTAGAATGGATTGGTTCAATAATCTTATCTTTATAATTACAAGTTAAGACGAACCGAACGTTCTTACTAAATTGTTCAATGAACCCACGAAGTGCTGGTTGAAAAGATTGAGGATTAAGATAATCTGCCTCATCGAGAATAATACACTTTTTGCCACCATCAAACGATACGGTTGATGCAAAGGATGCTATTTCATTGCGTAGAGTGTCTATATTCCTGTCTAAGGAACCATTTACGATTAGAACGGTATACCCCAACTCCGCACATAACGCCTTCGCTACGGTCGTTTTGCCTGTGCCAGCAGTTCCTGCAAGCAATAGGTTTGGCATATCCCCATTCGATATAAACTCTGTAAATGAAGACTTTATATCTTCTGGAAGAATACAATCAGCAATTCTCTTTGGTCGATACTTTTCGACCCAAAGAAATTCAGAACTGTTATTATCCATATGTTGAATCACTTTCCAAGGCAACCCAATAAACTAATTCTCCACATGAGAATTTACTGATATTCTTAGAACTGATTTCAACTTGATAATCGTTTGGCAACATCTTCATACGTTCAGTCAAGAAGTAGAAGTTGAAGTTGTCTTCACCTGTATAATCACCGACTTCGATTGAGTAAGTGTTAGATGTATCATTTCGTTTATCTTGAACTTCTGCAACGATTTTATCACCCTCGTTGCGAATACATAAATCGTTCAATCCCAAAGTTCCAGTTGCACGCAATAGTTTATTGAACACATCTTTTTTCAATGTAAAATTAACTTCACATTCTGGCATCGTGATTTCCTTTTCAGGATAGACGATTATTGATTTGTCAGCATACCAATATGAAGTAGACGAACCATCAGATCCAGTCATGGTCATAGAGGAATCTCCGAATTCTAAATCAGGATTTTCAAACAATGATAATGCCGACAAGAATTCGTTTAAATCGTAAATGCCAAATTCTTTAGGGAAAGTCTCTGCAGCAATTACTGATGCAAGAACATTCTTTTGGACACTCATCGTATTCAAATCCGAACCATCTCGAATTAAAATTGATTGATTGATTGTTGCGAAATTCTTTAGAATCTCGACTGTTTTCTCACTTAATTTCATACATACATTCCTATTTGTTTTATTACATTATATTATACTATACTTTGACCTAAAAGTAAAGCGTTTTCACTTAAAAATTTATCAGTCTTTTCCTTCATGCATTTCATGATTATGTAATGCCATTATTCCGTAATGGATTACCTTGAGCAAGTCATCTCTGTTCTTGCCATTTTTCTTCCCATATCGTTGCGCATATTTTAATATGTTCCCGATACAAAACCCTTCGCCATGCCCAGAATCAATTATGAATTCTGTTGCTTGAAATTTGTTGTGAGAATAATGCTCACTGTAAGTGTTATCAATATAATCCTTTAACTCGGAGAGGATTTTCCCCTCCGAGTATTTGTAATTAATTTCTACCATCCACCTGCCAAGTTGATTCCGACTTTCACCTTATCACCGACAGAATACGGTTTCGTAGACCAAAATCGGAAACGATATCCATTGACGTGAGAGATAATATAATTCCCTGTGAATTGCTGGACTTGTCTTGTCGTGTAAACAATACCACATTGCCGTATTGTCCTGTATCCAGTGATGACATGAGTTGTCGATGAACCACCTTGTTTGTTGGCAACATCAGCACCGATAATAGCACCCAAGATTGTTGCTGCATCTTTACCTCGTCCACCACCTATTTGATTGCCAATAATACCACCAATGATTGCTCCTGCGGCAACACCTGCGGTGGAAGTTTGACTACCAGTAGTCGATGTTGAATAGATCGGCACCTCAGTGAGTTCACATACTTCTTCATTTTCCAGTACGTTAACTGTCTTGTATTTTGCCTGAACTTCTTCAACAATTACCATGAAAGTCCCAGCATTGGCAATTCCTGCCATGCCGAGAATAAATATCCCCAGCATTATTTTATTAAGTTTCATAATTGAATCTCCTATTTTTGATTCGTTGATAGTGATTTTTTAAACATTTTCTTCCGAAACAACCGAAGAACCCTCAGATCTCGCAGCTTCTGCTACTTCTTTTTCCTCATCAGTCATACCGACTTCAGCATCAATTTTAGCATAAAGACTCAAGAAAGATTCTCTAGTTTCGTCATCAAAACGTTCAATAGACATCTTGATTGCTTTTTCTTTGTTACCAAAGATAGAATATGATTTCATGATATCAACCAAACGACGAGTAGAAATAAGGTCATCAACACCACCTTCTTCAAACGTCTTACGGATAATGTCACCCCACATAGTCAGGTTAGGAATAAATTCCTCAACTGTTTTAAAGTCAATTCCATATGCTTCAGATGCTTTAGTCAAAATCTTTTTCTCAATTGCTTCAGAAGGATAAGACTGATACATCGTAACAGGGAAGCGGTCAAGGAATGCCTCATTCAGAACATTAGTTCCAACGAAACGACCATCATCGGATCCTTTACCTTTCGTGTTCGCAGTAGCAATTACTGTGAAACCAGAAACAGGTTTAATCCATTCACCAAGTTTCTTAATGAAATATCCTTTACCTTCAAGGACAGACTGTAATGCCATAACCTTTGAAGACGCAAGGTCAACTTCATCAAGAAGAAGAACAGCACCACGTTTCATTGCTTCAACAACTGGACCATACTGAAACACAGTCTCACCATTAATCAAACGGAAACCACCAAACAAATCATCTTCATCAGTTTCAGCAGTAAAGTTCACACGAATCATCTCACGACCAAGCATTGCACAGGTCTGTTCGATTCCGAATGTCTTACCGTTTCCAGACATACCAGTTAGGTAAATCGGGAAGAACATTTTAGATTTGATAACTTTTTTGATATCAGCAGAGTTGCCCCATGACACATAAGAATGGTCAATTTGTGGAATAAAAGATATAGACATATCCAATTCCATTGCTTGGGCTCTACCAGTTATTGGCGAAGAAACAGAAGTTCCTTCTTCAACAGATGTCGGAGTATTATCCATAAAATCAACTTTTGCTGGCGGAAAACCTTTGCCATCATGTGGGACTTTATAGATTCCTCTAGAAACAACATTTTCTTTATTATTGAAAAGTGCCGAGGGAACACACACATCATATACTTCTTTAACACGAATTGCCTGAGCACGTGTTAATTCATCAGTACCGAAAAGCTCTACAGCAGCAGCACCGAAATCATTCAAACTTATTTTCTTACTCATAATATATACTCCATTTTTTTAATCACAAATTTACCAATTTATACAACTATTATACGCTATATTCGGTCGAAAGTAAAGCGTTTTTTTGACTTTTTTTGACTTTTTTTAACCTGTATTATCAACCTCATATAGTACCTATTATACCCTATTTTTGTGGTTGTGGAGACATATTTTGGAAAGAAATTCTAACTTATTGTTTAGATATTCTAAACAGATAACCATACAGAAAATAGGGTTATTTACTCCAATCCCTCTTCCATAATGGTCGAGTTCGATGATATTCCGCAATTTCATTTTCCAACTCATCGGCAAGTTTTGCGATTCTTGCCCTTTCAGCACATTGGATTTTATACCCAGCAACTATTTTCTTATATTGCTCAAGCAATAATTCCATTGTCTTTATTGACAAATCGTTTTTCATTCATTAGTCGAGAATAGGTTTGCCAGCAAGCATTGCTTCATTATGCAAACTTAAGAAATGTAAATAACTTCCTAAAATGTATTTTGGTTTTTTGATTGGTTTGAGTCCAGCATGAAGATAAGTCCAAAATGGTGGGAACATCAACATACTTCCTTTTTTACAAGGGGATGTTGCTCCCATTTGGGGAAAGTGTGTGCCACCTTCTTCATTATCATCAAGATAAATAAACATTACTAGAAATCGGATTGAACTTCTACGATCGACTGCATCAACATGAGATGCGAATTCATCCATGCCGTTTGGCATATATCGTTTCAGTCTGAATTCTTCCCATGCATAAAAGTCAGGCCATTGGTGTTGAACAACCATACAGTCGGTTTTATACTGTAAAATGTATTTAGACATGATGTCTGTGATAGGTTGGACGTGTTTGGGCCAATATTTATTGATGTTTACTTGAGAAAACCTCATTGGTCCATGATGGTGATGGTCGTGGTTTTCGGTATCACTATCAAATTTGTCTCGGAGTAAATCACAATATTCATCCGAAATCACATTTTCATATATTCGTATATAATTTTCCATAATCAACTAAAGTGTATGGGGCAGGAACTGAACCCTGCCCCATGGTTTATCATTTATTTAAAATGACAGAGTTGCTTTAAGACTTACTACAGCATCTGCTGCATCAGTCTTGGACCATTCAGCAGTCCATATGCCACGTGTAAGTGACGCAGATAGGGTCTTAACATCTGCTGATGTCAAATGACCTTCTGCTTTAACAGTTCCCAAACTTGCAACAACTGAGGCAACTGAGCCACCCCATGAACCATCTTCCCATGCATCTCTATCAGCATTTTGATTTGATTCACCAGTTAGTGTTAAACCAGCAAGGGCAGTTGATACTGTTGATTGGACACGATGGTCCTCACCAACTTTGCTATGCACAAGTTCAGTTGTGAAACCTGCAATTGAATAACCTGCAGTTGTTTCTCTTGTGGCAGCAGTGATATCAGTCATTGCGAGAGATATCCCACCAACATTTCCAGATGCATCAACAGAAGTGTCACCTCCTGAAACTTGATTTAGACCCAGTTTAACTGGTCCTGCATCAAATGTAACGCCCATCTTAATTTCGTCTGGGTCATCTCCAGAATTATCACCCAATAGAAAACTGAGTGGTCCAACTGTTGTCGTTACATACATATCATCAACTGAAAAGTCGCTATCTAGAACTACAGTTACTGCAGAATTACCAGAATTGCCAACCACCGTTGTTTCTATGCTCTGAGTGTACACACCGTCTGAATCTAGTGTGCCCTCATACTCCCCTGACAGATTCACATCTGCGACCGCAGCCGCAGTAAAAATCATGGCGACCGTCGTCGCTAGTAGTTTTTTAAACATATTTTTCCTTCTATATTAATAAAAAAGTTATCCTTTTTATAGTAGGGATAATTCAACTACTCTTTGACCAAAGCATGATATTCAATATCTATCCCATGGTATCAAATTATTTATATCAATCTATTTCTTGAGAATACCTTTTATGATGTAATACCAAAAAGATATATGATAACTAATTTTGAACACTATCCATCGTGTCATGCTGTGCTCCAATTATGATTTTCTTTTATAATGAGTCCTTCAGCACCATCGTATTCTTCAATGTAGAATTCCGTTCCAGGTTTCAACCAAACAATATGTAGTCCATCGACTCCACCGAAATATCCTTCATATTTACTTTCGCAATATTCCTCAACATCCTGTGGGTCGGCATTGTCTATCATCATCTGAATCACTGTCGGTTCGAATAGGATTTGCTCTCCCGCACTGCAGTAAGAATCGTTGTTCCATGTAGACCATCCTGCACCGTATCCACCAGATACTAATACCCCAACATCACCATTTTCATTAAAATACTTTTTTACTTCTTCTGCCATAAAATCCTTTATTAAGCAACCATTGCTACGAATTCGTTCAGTAGCATTTTATTCATTCTACGACCTTTAGTGAATTTTCTAAAAGCAGAACGAAGTTGTCTTTTATTAACTTTGTTCTCATCATCTCTTTCTGGCTCTTCAAATTCAAACTCTTTATCAAGAGCAGTATCCTTAACCATAAAATACTTATCATATCCACCAGACTTAAAAGAAGCATATCCAGTTTTTGTAAGATCTCTTTTATGCTTAAGAGCATTATCCCAACCATACGTTCTATTAATTTTATGAATAATGTGACGAGTAGAAGTCAGGAAGAATCCGATAACATTGACATCACAAACTCTACCAAGACCACTTAAAAGGTCAGCAGTTACTTCTTTAGAACGATAATGAGCACCAGTAGAAATTAACTGTTTAGTCTTTGGGTCACGAATCATTAAATGAGTCGGAGACGACCAAGAACGAAACCCTTGAAGAGTATCTTGCTCTTTAGCATTCCAGTAATCTGAGTTACCATTAGAAGCACCATCAGTCAAGAAAATAACATTAACCTTTTCCTTTCCAGTTTCCCTTTTGAAATCAGCAACTTGACCATAAGAAGCAATTATACATTCATTCAACGGAGTTGAGTGAAGAGAAAATCCTTCAGGAGAAGAGAGTTGATTATATTCATTTGAAAGACCGACTTTATAAAAGTTATCAATCATTTTATTAAATTCACGAGCATTCATTTTTTCATGAAAGAACTCAAGCAATGTCAAGTCACCTAATGCAAGGTGGTTCTTTGAACCATTGTCACCATCATTTTTATTATAAAATTCTGATTTAGGTTCTTCAGGAGATTTCTTATTCAATGTTCTTGCATAACTAGAGTTGCTGAAAGCATAAACACGAAACGGAATTCCAACCTTTCTTGCGAACTGAACCAAATTAATAGTTTGCTTAACAGTACCATGGATCTTGTCTGACATAGAAGCAGACCAGTCTACATAAATACACAGGGCATGACTTTTTCCGTCTTTAACGACCGAAGCTCTCTTAAAGATATCTTCATCATACCTATAAGCATGCATCTTGTTAGTATCTAAAACACCAGTTTTAGAAATAGAAGTTCTACGATGAGCATCAGCAGATTGCTTCATTTCAAATTCTTTCACCATATAATTTACAATTGGCAGTGAATCCCTTTTCCACGCACGAAGGGTGTCTTTACGATCTTCCCACAAACGTGTATCAAAGTCATCCATTGGACCATCAAAATGATTAGTAAGTAATTCACCAACTTTTTTATATCCAACAGTCACTGATTTAGTTTTAATTTTTGGAAGGTCAACATAAATTGGGTTTGAAGCACCTTGGTCATTTAATTCTTCAAGTTTGTCATCAAAGTTACGTTGAGTCTCAGAACGTGGAGGAGCAGTAGGATCGAAACTGTCATCATCGTCACCACCCTCTTCACCATCGGCAATGTCTTCACCATCATCACCATGCTCTTCATCATATACATCAGCAAGTGTTTTTCCAGAAGATTCTTCTTCACCTTCGTTTTCACCTTCTTCAGTTTTTTCAGACTGCTTATCTTCACCAGTCTCATCAGTTTCTGCATTAGGCATTTCCATATCATTACTGGTTGATGGCATATCAGTAGCAGAATCTTCATCTTGCTCATCAACGTAGGGCATACCGTCTTCATCAAAATCATATTCTAATTCATCAAAGTCGGTATTTAATTTTTCATCTTTTGCTATTCCAGCAAGTTCGATAGCAAGGGCAGAAACATCTTCAAATGTCTCAGCAAGGTCAACACGATTAACGAAGTCTTGTTCTGCTTCATTAAATTTAATTTGGGCACGCATTCCTAATTTGAAATGTAGGTTAATGCGGTCAAGGATTCCATAAGAATCCATGTCACGACTACCAATACCAAAGAAATCACGAGTATTCAATTCATCATACATACCATAAAATACAGAACGCATTCCAGGAAATTTAATTTTCATAAATCTCTCAATGCGAGCATCTTCTATAACGTTTGCATAATCTTTTAATTTTGGTTGAGTTTCAAGGAACTCTTTCCATTCTTCATATTTCGTCCAAAGGGCATGACCAACTTCATGACCGATTAAACCTTCATACATAACATCAGTCATGTCTTTCCAGATAGGAAGATTAAGAACTCTGTTCTTTACATCAAAAGAAGCAGTTGGTATCTTAGCATGTTGAACAGTAAGGTTTTCCGTTGCTAGTAGTCTAGCAAGGGCATTTTTACTTTCAATATTAATCCGATTTTTACTCATTTTTAGTCCGTTTTTTTAGTTTATATAGTATATTATACGCTAGTTTCACCCTAAAGTAAAGCGATATTTGACTAAAAAGTCAAAATAAATTGGTAGAAATTCTATCTTCATGTTTTTATAACTACTTGATTTTACTACAATTTTATAAAAGTCGGGTTAGATATTCTAAACTAATATGAATCCAGTGCCGAAAAGTTGTTATTTTTGACTATTTTGATGACTTTTCCGAACTTATCAATGATTTGATGACCTTTATGACTGATGACAAAGGCATTACAGTTATTATCGAGAGAATTCAAAATCCCCAAAAAGTCCTCAACACCAGAACCGTCTAGGGATGAGTCGAATATCTCGTCAAGGATTAACAGGTTGGTTGCCACAGACGATTTAACCTTTGCTATCTCTCTCCATGTAAATAACAATGCCAAGTCAATTCTTAATTTTTCACCTTCAGAAAATGACCCATAGGCAAATTCATCACGTCCTCTAGATTTAATAGTTTCAATGAAATTCTCATCTAACTGAAAGTTGATATAGAAATTAAGAGAATTGAGGTATTTGTTTATCAATTGATTAATCAATGGGAGATAGTTTCTTATCACTACAGTTTTAATTCCCGAATCTTTTAAGAGGTCCTGGACAGTTGTTAAGTTATGTTGATTTTCATGTAGATTATATTTGGCAGCATGTTGATTTTCATTTAATTCTTTCTTTTGATTCAAATCCTCATTATCCATGACAGTCATTTTCTCTTTCATCGCATCTGTTATCTCAACATTAATTCTCGTGCAAGTATCATTCAAATTAGTTATTTGATTTTGTTTGTTGGATATATCATTTAATGTATTTTGGATAATGCCTATTTCGTACGCTATGTCATTAATTTTAACTTTGATATCAGATAATCCCTGTTTGAGTTCTACAACTTTTGACTCTTTGACAGCGATTGTTGCTTTCTTAAATGCCCCATCAATTGCCTGCCTACATGTCGGACAATCATCGTTAGTATTAAATAGATGAAGTTGTTTGTTTATTGCCGCAATCTTGGCATCAAACGTTGATTGGAATTCCAAATATTTTGAATGTTTGGCATTCTTTTTATTAAAATCAACAGTTGTCTTTTTAAGGTCATCTATTTGCTCAACCAGTTCTGCTATCTCATTCATATACCCATCTATGAACGATTTCTTTTTATCAATTTTTGCCTGTTTATCTTCATTAATAGACTTCAAGTGTTCTTCTTGTTGTTTAATATTCTGCTCAAGCAAATCAATTTGGTGAGTGATATCCCTCAAATCACTTTTGGTCGTTGATAACCGTTCACGAACTAAATCATTCATCACCCCGAATATTTGGATATCAAGAAGTTCTTCAATTATAGATCGTCTATCTCCTGCAGATAATCTCATAAATGGGACAAACGAACCAGAACCCAAGACCACAATTTGACGGAATGATTTCTCATTCATTTTTAGAATATATTTTTCAAGATAATCTTGCTGGTCACGAATTGCTGCAGATTGATTTTGTTCCTCACCGTCAACCCATATATCAAATTTAACAGGTTTTAATCCTCGTCTAATAAGATAC
>Ga0315328_10001607_pt1 | contig 10512 bp, 9 predicted proteins | sample M120032315metaG_FD_203462 | JGI IMG/M metagenome (GOLD analysis project Ga0315328, IMG submission 203462) | Ammonia-oxidizing marine archaeal communities from Monterey Bay, California, United States - M1 200m 32315 | ecosystem: Environmental > Aquatic > Marine > Intertidal zone | place: USA... | reverse complement strand
ATTTTCGATATCCATAATTGACTCATAAACGGCTGATTTAATCTCATGATTAGGAATGAGATGACCCAAGGCATCCTCAGTGGTTTCCTGGTGATTGAAGTGAAGTGAGTAGGGAGATAAACCATTAAGTACTTTTGCTTCTTTTATATAGGATATAGATTGAGGATCAATTCGATTCCATATCTCCAACTCGGACATTATTTTCTTAGAAAGATGTGTGAGAGCGACTTCTCTTCCATCATATTTAGGTTTTGACAATGACAACACATTGCTCTGTTCAAGAACACAAATTCTAAGATCAGTATCAGAAAGTGATCTAGCAAAGCTTAACCCAACAGGCCCCGAACCAATAATAATGACATCAAAATCCATAATTTTACTCAATAAGTAATGTTATTAATGCTTTCAGTAATTATAATGAATTTCATTTTATAATTTTCATTACTTTATATGAATAACTTTAAGAGAATATCGATAAACAAAGCAAATGAATTACTTTTAGAAGATCTCTATATTATTGATATTAGGGATCAAGACAGTTTCAATGCTGGGCATATTGATAATGCAATCAATTTGAATAATAAAAATATGCAAGACTTTATTAAGTCAGCGGACAAAAAAAAGATAACAGTAGTATATTGTTATCATGGAAACTCCAGTCAAAATGCTGCTCACTATTTATCATCAAAAGGTTTTGAGACTGCTTACAGTGTTGACGGTGGATTTGAAGAGTGGAAAAACGATTACTAGTTAATCAAAAAAACTATGGCAAAACATTTAATAAATATTATCAATCCCTTTCTCGATAAAAAAGGTGGTCTTATGCCTGCCTTACATGCCGTACAGGATCATTTGGGTTTTATCAGTAAAGATAATATTGGGGAACTAGCCATTGCTTTTAATTGCTCTCAAGCTGAAGTCATTGATGTGATAACTTTCTATGATGATTTTAGACTCAAAGCCATTGGGAAAAATATCATCAAAATCTGCCAAGCAGAAGCTTGTCAAAGTCAAAATTGTAAAGAATTACTGCATAATCTTACGTCTCATTTTGGTTTGAATATAAACGAAACAAGTAACGACTTAAACATCACATTAAAAGAAGTCTTTTGCTTGGGTAACTGTGCAATAGGCCCATCAGTGATGATTAATGATATGGTCATAGGCGAAGCAACAACTGAAAAAGTGGTCAATCAGTTAAAAGTTATTAATACTGAAGAATAATGACTGAAGTTACTAAAATATTCATTCCAAATGAAACTTCCGCAAACTCTGTTGGAGCAAACTTATTACATCAAATTATAAAAAAAATAAATAATGATGAGGGTATAAAAATCATCAGAAATGGATCTTGGGGAGCATTTTGGCTTGAGCCTTTTATTGAGATTGAAAAAGATGGAATAAGACAAGGTGTCAGCTATAGAAATATCGATTTATCGCATCTAAATACTATTGAAGAATTTTTCCTAGATTTTGAATCAAGAAACCCTTTTGATATCAATGATATTGATTTTATAAAAAAACAAAATAGGATAGTTTTTTCCAGAATAGGAAATGAAGATCCTCTGAATATTGAATATTACAAAAATACCAATGGATATCAGTCTTTATCAACAGCGTTTGAAATAGGTCCTCAAGAAACAATTAATCTAATTAAAGAATCAGGGCTTACCGGACGTGGAGGAGCTGCTTTTCCAACTGGAATTAAAATGCAAACTGTTTTTGATCAAGATAGTTCACTGAAATATTTGGCTTGTAACGCTGATGAAGGAGACGGTGGAACTTTCTCAGATCGATTGATAATGGAGTCGGATCCTTTTGCATTAATTGAGGGTATGACAATAGCAGCCTATGCTGTAGGCGCTTCAAAAGGCTACATATACCTAAGATCTGAATACCCTTTGGCAAAAGATTATCTACTAAAAGCTATAAACATAGCCTCCGATAATCATTACCTTGGTAATAATATCCAAGGCTCAGATTTTAATTTTGAAATTGAATTGAGAATTGGAGCAGGTTCTTATGTTTGCGGTGAGGAAACCGCCATGATGGAAAGCATCGAAGGACGCAGAGGTTTAGTTCGATCAAAACCACCTTTACCAGCTATCACGGGTCTATTTAAAAAACCAACATTGATAAACAATGTAGTGACTCTAGCTACGATCCCTCCACTTTTACTGAAAGACCAATCAAATTTTTCAAAAATTGGCTCGAATAAATCGGTAGGAACCATGCCCTTTCAATTGAGTGGTAACATTAAGAACGGCGGTCTTATTGAAACTAAATTTGATATAACACTCAATGAGATTGTTGAAGATTTTGGTTCTGGAACACAGTCTGGTGATCCAATACATGCAATACAAATTGGTGGTCCCTTGGGAATATACCTATCATCCAGTATGCTGAATACTTCCTTAACCATTGAATCGCTTCAAGAACTAAAAGGATCCGTAGGTCATGGGGGTATTATCGTATTTGATAATTCTGTAAATATGGCAGAACAAGCAAAATTTGCTATGGAATTTTGTGTCAAAGAATCATGCGGCAAATGCACACCTTGTAGAATTGGCTCAGTTAGAGGGGTCGAGATTATTGAACGATTGCAGAAACATAAAACATCAAAAGAAGACGCAATTCTATTACATGACTTATGTGAAACCCTTGAGTCAACATCTTTATGTGCAATGGGAGGCATGACGCCAAACCCAATTCGTTCTATAATTAAATTCTTTCCTAACGAATTGATTGAAAAATGACTTTATTAAAAGAAAAAAATTATGGCACGCCTAAAGTAACTTCAGATAATACTGTAACAGGCTATATTGATGGCATTGAAATATCCGTTCCTGAAGGGACATCTATTATGAGGGCTGCCTCAATGGTCGGTATCGATATACCAAGTTTATGTGCTTCAGATAATCTCGATGCTTTTGGCTCCTGTAGACTTTGCATTGTAGATTTTGAGGGTAGAAAAGGTTTTGGCTATCCGTCCTCTTGCACTTCGCCATTGAATAATGGAATGAAAGTTACAACGAAGAATAATCATTTAGAATCTTTAAGAAAAGATTTATTGGAAATGTACATTTCAGATCATCCACTTGATTGCAATACATGTTCATCAGATGGTGATTGTGATCTTCAAAATCAAGCAGATAACCATAACTTACTGAAGAACAATCATTTATTGCCTTCTAAATATACTTTTGATGATGGTTGTAGTCACTTAGGAGCGGATGTAGATTCTTCAAATCCTTATTTCAACTTTGACACTGAAAAATGCATTGTTTGCTCTCGTTGTGTTAGGGCTTGCAATGAGGTTCAAGGTACTTTTGCACTATCTTTAGAATCAAGAGGCTTTGAGTCAAAAATTAAACCCGGTATTGCAGAAAACTTCTTTGATTCCGAATGCGTTTCATGTGGAGCCTGTGTTCAGGCTTGTCCAACAGGAAGCTTAATAGAAAAATCGGTGGTGGAAAAAGGAATGCCCAATGAAACTGTCTTAACTACATGTGCATATTGTGGAGTGGGTTGTTCATTTAAAGCTGAAGTAAAAAATAACGATGTTGTCAGAATGGTTCCCTACAAAGATGGCAAAGCTAACAAAGGGCACAGCTGCATCAAAGGAAGGTTTGCATGGGGCTATGCGAAACATCAAGATAGAATTATGAAACCAATGATTCGAGATAAAATAACGGACGAATGGAAAGAAGTAGAATGGGAAGAAGCTATTGAATTCACAGCAAAACGTTTTAAAGATGTCCAAAGCCAATATGGTATTGATTCTATCGGTGGAATCACTTCTGCTAGAACTACCAATGAAGAAGCCTACATTGTTCAAAAACTTATAAGAACGGCATTTGGAAACAACAATGTTGATACTTGTGCCAGAGTTTGTCATTCACCAACTGGTTACGGTCTTAAACAAACATTTGGAACATCAGCTGGTACACAACACTTTGATAGTGTTCAGAGTGCTGATGTCATTGTGATTATTGGTGCTAACCCTACAGTAGGACATCCTGTTTTTGCATCCCAAATGAAAAAAAGAATAAGGCAAGGTGCAAAGTTAATAGTAATTGATCCAAGAAAAACAGATATTGTAGAATCGCCTCATATAAAAGCAGACTTCCATCTACCAATTTTACCCGGCTCCAATGTTCCATTGATAAATGCATTTTCTCATGTGGCTGTTGTTGAAAACTTAATTGACCATGACTACATTAAAAATAGATGCGAAGAAGCAGCATTCAATGATTGGGTTGAGTTCATAAAAGACAATTCGAATTCTCCTGAAGCTGCAGAAAAACCAACAGGTGTTAAAGCAGATATTATAAGAAAAGCGGCACGTCTCTACGCTTTAGGTGATAAAAGTGCAATCTATTATGGATTGGGTGTTACAGAACATTCACAAGGCTCTACAATGGTAATGGGAATGGCTAATCTTGCTATGGCCACTGGCAATGTAGGCTTTATTGGTGCTGGAGTGAATCCACTAAGAGGTCAAAATAATGTACAAGGTTCATGCGACATGGGTTCCTTCCCTCATGAACTCCCAGGTTATCGTCCCATCGAAGATGACATTGCACGATCTGTCTTTGAAAAGAAATGGAATGTTAAAATACAAAAAGAACCAGGTCTAAGATCCGTCAATATGTTTGATGCTGCTGTTGGTGGTAAATTTAAAGGCATTTACGTACAAGGTGAAGATTTTGTTCAATCTGAGCCGAATACTCAACATATAGAAGCAGCTTTTCAATCTATGGAATGCGTTGTCATTCAAGATCTTTTTTTAACAGAAACAGCAAACTTTGCTCATGTCTTCTTTCCAGCGACCTCATTTTTAGAAAAAGACGGAACGTTCACTAATGCTGAGAGAAGAATTAATAGAGTCAGGCCTGTAATGAAGCCGCTTACAGGTAAGCATGAATGGGAAATCACACAAGAATTAGCCAGAGCCATGGGTTATGAAATGGACTTTAAGTCATCGGAAGAAATTCTAGAAGAAATTGCTGAACTAACACCTAACTTTACTGGTGTGTCTTTCAAAAAATTGGATGAATTAGGCAGTATCCAATGGCCTTGCAATGAATCAGCTCCTTTAGGAACTCCAATAATGCATGTCGATGAGTTTGTTCGAGGAAAGGGACAATTTATGATCACTGATTATTTACCAACCACTGAAGTTGCAAATCGTAAATTTCCATTATTACTTACCACTGGTAGGAATCTTGTTCAATACAATGTAGGAACTCAAACTAGGAGAACACATAATAACCTATGGGCAAATGAAGACGTTTTGGAAATACATCCAGCAGATGCTTCTGCCAGAGGAATCGATAGTAATTCACTGGTTCTACTTAGAAGTAGAAAAGGAGAAACGACATTAAAAGCAATTGTTACTGAAAAAATACCGGCAGGAGTTGTGTATACTACTTTTCATAACCCAGAAACTGGTGCTAATGTTGTGACAACAGAAAACAGTGACTGGGCTACTAATTGCCCTGAATATAAAGTTACTGCTGTAGAAATTGAACCTGCAAATCATCGATCTAAATGGCAAGAAAAGAGAAAAACAGATAGAAATCAACTTGAACAAATTATAAACACTTGATAATAATGATCTCTATAACTTTACCCGATGAATCAAAAAAAGAACTTCCAGAAGATTCTAATGGCTATGATTTAGCTGAAATGATTGGACCTGGTTTAGCTAAAAATGCAATAGCTATCACTATTGATGGCGTGCAAAAAGATTTAGGTGACACTTTAAAAAATAATAACATTGCTTCAATTATTACCATAGATTCCGATGAAGGCCTTGAAATTATGCGTCACACTTTAACTGCCCAAGTACTTGCATCTGCTATAAAAAAACTTTACCCAAAATGCAAACTTGCCATAGGACCAACAATTGATAATGGATTCTACTACGATGTCCTTTCTGAACAGCCTATTTCAACTGAAGACCTAATTTCTATAGAAAAAGAAATGCAGTTGATCATTCAGAAAAAATCTAAAATCAATAAATCTTTACATAACAAAACAGAAGCTATTAATGTTTTTAAGCATCTTGATGAACACTATAAAATAAAAATTATTGAGGACAGCGAACAAGATGAAGATTTTCAGATATACACAAATCAAGATAGTAATTTTATAGATCTATGCATAGGACCTCATTTACCAGATTTAAGTTTTATAGGGCCTTTTAAGTTAACGAAAGTGTCTGGAGCCTACTGGAAAGGTGATTCTCAAAATGAGATGTTAACTAGAGTCTATGGCACCGCATGGAGAAATCAGAAAGAATTAGATAAGTATCTAGATCATTTAATCGAAGCTGAGAAAAGAGACCATAGAAAAATTGGTAAAGAACTAGATCTGTTTAGTATCCAAGAAGAAGCTGGGGGAGGTCTAGTATTTTGGCATCCTAACGGATCAAGAATTAGAAACATCATTGAAGACTTTTGGAAAACTAAACATAGAGATGCTGATTATGAATTACTTTATTCGCCACATATAGCATTAGACAGTTTATGGAAAACTTCAGGTCATGCTGATTTTTATGAAGAATCTATGTTCAAGGCAATTGAAGATGAAAATCAGTTCTATCAACTGAAACCAATGAATTGTCCATTTCATATCTTAATCTACAAAAATTCACTGAAATCCTATAGAGAACTGCCAATTAGATATGCTGAATTAGGAACCGTCTACCGACACGAAATGACAGGAGCATTGCATGGTCTTATGAGAGTTAGAGGCTTTACACAAGATGATGCACATGTATTTTGCATGGAAGATCAGATTGAGAATGAAATCACCAGTATTCTTAATTTAACTATAGACATGCTTAATGCATTCACCTTTAAAGAATATGAGATACATCTGGCAACCAGACCCGAGAAGTCTGTTGGAAGTAATTCAATTTGGGAAAAAGCAACTTCGGCACTGGAGAATGCATTAAAAGGTAAAAATCTAGACTATAAGCTTGATGATGGTGGTGGTGCCTTTTATGGACCTAAAATAGACATTAAAATTAAAGATGCTATTGGACGCTTATGGCAATGCTCAACAATACAGCTAGACTTCAATCTACCTGAACGATTTGATATGAATTACATAGGAAGCGATGGTCAGAAACACCATCCAATTATGATTCATCGAGCGCTATTAGGATCAATAGAAAGATTTTTTGGTATTTTAATAGAACATTTTGAAGGAAAATTTCCATTATGGTTGGCGCCCAACCAAGTCAGTATCCTTTCAATTGGCGATTCTCAAGCAGATTACGGTGAATTAGTTCACGATAGATTAAAAAAAGAAGGCTTTAGAGTTGAATTAGACTTGAGAAACGAAAAAATAGGCTCTAAAATTCGCGATCACACATTAAAAAAGGTTCCTTACCTTATAATCATTGGTGACAAAGAAGTAGAGGATAATATTTTAAGTGTGAGAAGCCAAAATGGTAAAGATCTTGGTAAAATGAGTTTAGATGAATTATTAGAAATTTTAAGAAAAGAAATATCAATGTAAGGGGATAGATATCGCTGCTAGAAAAAAGATAAGAAAAAATGAACAAATTAAGTCTTCAGAAATAAGACTAATAGATGAAGATGGAACTCAATTAGGTATATTTGCTATAGAGGACGCAATAGAGTTAGCGAAAACAAAAGGAATGGATGTTGTAGAAGTTTCACCAAATACAGAACCACCTGTTTGCAGATTCTTAGACTATGGTAAGTTCTTATTTGAACAAAAAAAGAAAACGCAGGGATCTAAAAAGAAACAAAAAACAATACAAGTTAAAGAAATTAAATTTAGACCATTGATTGAAGTAGGTGACTACAAAGTAAAAGTTGATAAAATAACCAATTTTTTAGAACAAGGTAATAAGGTTAAAATTTCACTGAGGTATAGAGGAAGAGAGATGAGACATGTAGAATTAGGACAAGATCTTCTTAAAAGAGTACTGACTGATATAGAAGAAATTGCAACTGTTGAACAGGAAGCTGAATTTGAAGGAAGACAACTAATAATGGTTGTGGCTCCAAAATAATAAAGGTTAAATTATGCCAAAATTAAAAACAAATCGAGGTGCTGCTAAGAGGTTTAAAAAAACCAGCAGTGGAAAGTTTAAAAGAAGTTCAGCTAATAAGAATCATATTTTAACTAAAAAAAGCAGTAAGAGAAAACGACACTTAAGAGCTTCTACCATTATTTCTGATGGAGATGTTAAGAGCATTAAGAAACTTCTACCTTACAGTTAAATTAACTAGGAAATAAAATGGCAAGAGTAAAAAGAGGCGTCACATCTAAGGCAAAGCATAAGAAAGTCTTAAAAAAGACTAAAGGCCAATATGGAGCTAGAAGCAGATTATTTAAAGTTGCAAAACAAGCTGCAATTAAAGCAGGTCAGTACGCTTATAGAGATAGAAAAAAGAAAAAAGGAACATTCCGTTCATTGTGGATTGTAAGAATTAATGCAGCTGCAAGAATACATGATCTTTCTTATAGTAGATTCATGAATGGCTTAAAGTCTGCCAATATAGAGATTGATAGAAAAATCCTAGCAGATCTTGCAGTCAATGATCTTGATGCGTTCAAAGTACTTTCAGAGAAAGCTAAATCAGCATTAGAGAATTCATAAAATGTCAGACAGTTTGTCAGACCTTTCTTCAAAATCAATTCAAGAAATATCAGAGTGTTCTAATCTAAAAGAACTAGAACTGTTGCGTGTAAAGTACCTTGGTAAAAAAGGTGCAATAACCAAACAATTAAAGGCATTAGGTAAACTTACTCCTTCTGAGAGACCTAAAGCAGGTCAAAAAATTAATATCCTAAAAGAAAAAGTTCAATCACTAATCGATGCCAGGAAAATAGTGCTTGCTGATGCAAGCATTCAAGAAAAAATTGAATCGTCTTCGATTGATGTTACTTTAAGTGGTCGTAAAAATAATAGAGGCAATATACACCCAATATCCTCTATTCTTTATGAGATAGAGAGTATCTTTCATAATTCTGGCTTTAGAGTTGAAGACGGTCCTGAGATTGAAGATGAGTATCATAATTTCACTGCTTTAAATATTCCAGAAAATCATCCTGCAAGAGCGATGCATGATACGTTTTATTTTAATGCAAACTACCTATTAAGAACTCATACATCCCCAATACAAATTAGAAGCATGGAAACTCATGGCGTCCCGATAAAGGTTATTGCTCCAGGTAAAGTCTACAGAAGAGATTCTGATATAACTCACACGCCAATGTTTCATCAAATTGAAGGGCTTGTTATTGATAAAGATATCAACTTTACCCATTTAAAGGGCATGCTTCATCAATTCATTAATACGTTCTATAAAAGAGATATGGAATTGAGATTTAGGCCTTCTTATTTCCCTTTTACAGAGCCTTCTGCAGAAGTTGATATCCTCTCTAAGGATGGAAGTTGGCTTGAAATCCTTGGTTGTGGAATGGTTCACCCAAAGGTTTTAGAAAACTTAAAAATAGATCCAGAAGTATACACAGGTTATGCATTTGGTATGGGTGTCGAGAGATTGGCTATGCTGAGACATGAAATTAAAGACATCCGACTTTTTTATGAAAATGATTTGCATTTTCTCAATCAATTTAAATAAATTATGAAATTATCAATCAATTGGATTAATGAGCATTGTAAATCTAAATTTACAAGTAGTGAGCTTGTGGAACAATTGACAATGTCAGGGGTTGAGTGTGAAACAATCAATCAAAAAGGCAATGAAATAATTAAATTTGATATCACCCCTAATAGAGCTGATTGCTTTAGTGTTAGAGGCATAACAAATGAATTATTAGCTATGGGTCTCATCAAACAGTCTAAAAATGAAAGTCAATCTGCTGAAGTGCATCATGACCACAGTGTAAAAATTAATATATCTTCTCCAAAAGACTGTCCTGTGTTTGCTACAAGAATTATCAATAACATTAATTCTGATGCTAAAACACCCCAACCCATAAAACAAAAATTAAAAGAATCAGGTTATAAATCAATCAACATTATTGTTGATATTACCAATTATGTAATGATTACAACCGGGCAACCATTGCATGCCTATGATTTAGATTGTATCAATTCTCCTATTGTTGTAAGAAAAGCCAAGAACAAAGAAACTATTGAGCTACTGGATGGAAGCTCTAAAACACTCAATGAAAGCTACCTGATCATAGCTGATCAAAAGAAGCCACTTGGCATTGCAGGTATTATGGGTGGTATCGATTCTTCTATAACAGGCCATACAAAAAGCATAGTTATAGAATCTGCTTATTTTAATCCTAAGACAATTATGGGTTGTCCTAGGATGTTAAACCTTCATAGTGAAGCCAGCTTAAGATTTGAAAGAGGGGTAGATCCAACGATTCAAATCGAAGCAATTGATATGTTTACAATATTGCTTAATAAGATTGCTGGTGGAGAAAATGGTCCAATTACCTCAAAAATATCTGAGAAACATACACCTAAAAATAAAACAATCA
>Ga0315328_10001605_pt1 | contig 10519 bp, 13 predicted proteins | sample M120032315metaG_FD_203462 | JGI IMG/M metagenome (GOLD analysis project Ga0315328, IMG submission 203462) | Ammonia-oxidizing marine archaeal communities from Monterey Bay, California, United States - M1 200m 32315 | ecosystem: Environmental > Aquatic > Marine > Intertidal zone | place: USA... | reverse complement strand
TAGTTATACCAAAACCTTTTGCAAATCCACTTATAGCCATTTCTTTAGCATCCACTCTAGGGCCCCTATTATCAACTTCAACATCCTTAGATTTTAAAGCCATACCATCTACATAAACTACTAATCTCATGGGACTCCAAAAAGTCTCTGAATTCTTATAACCTAAACCAGCTTCTACAAAATTTTTCAGAAGTATGGATTGAAAATTTCTAACTGATGACTCTTGTATTCCAGCAGGAATTTCTTCAGAATAAAATTCTATTAAAAGTTCTGCCATTTCTTAAGCCTCATCAAAATTCTTTATATACAGATCAGCACACGCCTTAACCATGGACCTTACTCTTCCAATATAATCAGCTCTTTCGTTAACCCCTATTACACCGCTTGCATCTATAAGATTAAATATATGACTAGCTTTTATGCATTGCTCATATGCTGGTAAAACTAAATTATCTAAAATTAATTTAGTATTTAATTCCTCCAATTCTGCAAAATTTTTAATAAGAACTTTAGGAGTAGATTTTTCAAAGTTATATTTAGACTGTTCTTTTTCATTTTGTAAGAATACTTCACCATATTTGATGCCTGTACTATTCCACGCCAAATCATATACATTATCTATGCCTTGAATATACATAGCAAGCCTCTCTAAACCATAGGTAAGCTCTCCAGTTATTGGAGAACAATCTATACCACCTACTTGTTGAAAATATGTGAACTGAGAAACCTCCATACCATTGCACCAAACTTCCCAACCTAGACCCCATGCCCCTAAAGTGGGACTTTCCCAATCATCCTCGACGAATCTTATATCATTCTTTTTAGAATCTATACCTAAAAAGCTTAAGCTATCCAAATATAATTGTTGTATATTATCTGGAGAAGGTTTTAATACTGTTTGAAATTGATAGTAATGTTGTAATCTGTTCGGGTTTAAACCATATCTCCCATCTGTGGGCCTTCTACATGGTTGCACATAAGCTGCACTCCAAGGTTTTTTTCCTAAAGCCCTAAGAGCAGTAGCCGGATGAAATGTGCCCGCACCTACTTCCATATCTAGTGGTTGCAAAATAATGCAATTTTTTTCTGCCCAATATTGTTGCAAGCGAAAAATTATAGATTGGAAAGAATTATCTACCGTAGGCATATTTTATAACCTATTCATTTAGATGGGTTACATTCTGTGCATTCAGATCCAGATGAAAAATAATTATTACAGTTGGGACATTTTTCTAAATCTTGAACATCATCTGCTATAAATTTACTACTATTTTTGTTTTTATTTATAGTAGAAGGTTTTTTTTTCTGCATAGAAGTTCTTTTCTCTATTAATTTAAAACCATACCAAATTATTAATATTATTACACATAATAATATTATCTTTGGAAAACTAAAACCTAACATAAAAACTCCTAAATAATTTTAATTGAAACCTTTCTATAATCCAAACTTAGCAAATGCAATTCTTTCTTCTATATAATCTATTACTTTATAATAACTAGAAGAAGATAAACCAAGTCTTTGGCCTAATTTTTTTCTTCCAGAAATTTCTTTGAAAATAATTTTTTCGTCAAACCTCTCTCTCATAACTTGCTTTAATTCACCAATAGCATCTGCTAAACCAATCTCACAGGCCTTAGTACCAGAAAATATTTTTGCTTCAAAAATACCTTCCTTATTAATAACTTCTGAATCTAATTTATTTCCTCTTCTCTTACTAACCCAATTCTTAAATTGCTCATGAATCTCTGCTTGTAGATCTGTAATTACTTCTACATCATGAGGATTCTGGGGTTGAAAAGGATCTAACATACCTTTATTTTCTCCCTTAGAAAAAACTCTTCTTTCTATCCCTATTTTTTTAATCACTTCTACAAAACCAAATCCAGCGGATATAACGCCTATTGACCCAACTATAGATGCAGGCATTACAAATATTTCATCAGCTGCACAAGCTAACCAATATCCACCTGAAGCAGCAACATCTTCAACAAAAGCAAAAACAGGAATATTATTTTTTTTAGATAACTCTAAAATTCTTTCTGATATTAATGCAGATTGAACTGGCGAACCTCCAGGTGAATTTATAATTAAAGCTACACCTTTAATTTTTTTTCCAGTAAATGCTCTCTCAATTTGTTTTTCTAGACTTTCTAAAGAAAGGTTACTGGAACCTGGAAATTTTGAACCACTAGCTATAACACCACTTAATCTGATAACATTTATAATTGGTGATTTACCTTTAAAAAATTTAGAAATAAAACTCATTAAAATATCCTCTTAATTCAAAATAATTATTTATTATTAATCTAGTTGTATATCGCTTTTATTATTAAGTATACTATTACAAGCTTGGGTATAACTTCCATCACTATTATGTAATATTAAACCAGGTAATACCTGGGCTCCTGATTTAGCATTTTTTCTTGCCTGAATAATCATTAATTTAGATTTTGTATTTAATTTTGGCCATAAAGGAAATATTTTAATTTCACCCCATGAGTCATATAATTTACTTAAAATCATATCTAAATTTTCGGTTCTGAATATAAAATTCAAATATCCTTTTGACTTTAATTTTTTATAAGCTGCAACAAACCATCGATCTATATTTATTTCATATCTAGCAGATGCTTTAAATATATTAGTTGAGGCAATAACTCTATCAGAAGAAAAATAAGGTGGATTCATTATAATTCTATCAATTTTATTATTATATTCTTTTAAAAATAATTGGTTTGATAAGTCCATACATAATACATTAGCTGTATTCGCAGTAATATTATTTTCTAATAAATTTTTTTTTGCTAATTTAACTAATTTTGAGTTTTTTTCTATTCCAATAATAGTTGCATCAGGAAATTTTTTAGATAAATAAATTAGAATCACTCCACAACCAGTACCAAATTCCATACAATTTGTATATTTCTTAACAGAAGAAGATAATAATATAGAATCAATACTTACTCTAAACCCCTTATTAGGTTGAAACAAAGTTATATTGCCTCCTAAAATTTTATTTTTTGATACTTTTAATAAATTTTTAGTCACAAATCACCATTCATAAAATTATTAAAAAAAGAAATATTAAAATTATATACAGGATACATTATAGAGAAAATTAATTAATTAAATTAAAATTTAAATTTATTTGATATATAAACAATTTTATATAGATAAATAACTATTAACGAAAATATAGGATATTAAGTTTGCTAGATACCATAAAAAAATCATATCTAAATATTAATGCTATTCAAAAAATTGTGAATAAAGATTTAATTGAGGTCAATAATATTATCATTAATGAAATAGGAACAGAAGTGCCTCTTATAAATGATTTATCTAAACATATATTGGCTTCCGGAGGAAAAAGAATTCGTCCAATAATAACTTTATTAACTTCAAGTTTATGTAACTATAAAGGTAAAAACCATCTTGCCTTGGCTGCATCTGTAGAATTCATTCATACAGCCACTTTACTTCATGATGACGTTATTGATGAAAGCAAAATGAGAAGAGGTGTAGCAACTGCAAATGATATCTTTGGAAATAAAACAAGTGTCTTAGTTGGTGATTTCTTATTTTCTCGAGCATTTGAATTAATGGTAGCAAATAGTCCTATCCAAGTTTTAGAAATATTATCTAAGGCGTCTACTACTATAGCTCAAGGAGAAGTTCTTCAACTAAGCACTATTAATGATTGCAGTACGTCAAAAGATATGTATATGAAAATTATTAAGAATAAAACTGCTAGCTTATTTTCTGCTGCATCAGAAATTAGCGCTGTTTTGTCAAAAAAAGAAGTGCAAATTCAAAGAGCATTAAAAAAGTATGGTGAAAAATTAGGAATTGCTTTTCAACTGGTAGATGATGCGCTTGATTATACAGGCACTAAAACATTAGGGAAAAAAGTTGGAGATGACTTTAAAGAAGGTAAAATGACTCTTCCAGCAATTATAAGTATATCCCAATCAAATGATAAAGAAAAAATATTTTGGAAAAAAGCTATAGAAAATTTAGATCAGTCAGATAGTGATTTTAATAAGGCAATAGAACTAATTAATAAATATAATGGCATAGAAACAACTATAGATATGGCAAAAGAATACTGTATAGAAGCTATACAATCATTAGATATATTTCCCAGATCTCAAACTAAATTAGCCTTAGAATCTTTGGCATATATAGCAATTAATAGACAAAAATAGTAAAAATTTTATTGTAAAATTTTATAATTAAATACCATAATATAAATATTATTCTTTTAGGAGGGCTATATGAACCATTTTTATAAAATACTTTTATCTTTACTATTAAGTTCGTTTTTATTCATGAATAATGCCTTTTCCGATTGGACAAATATAAAATTCTACAAATCTAATGGAATAATAATAGGAACGGCTGAAGGAGTTGATAGTTGGTTTCTAAATGCACCATCTTTTAAATTTTCTTTTAAAAACCTTGAATCTGGAATATATAGATTAGCCTTACACGACGGAAATTCTTGTAATAATTATGGATTATCTGCTGAAATAAATAACCCTAAATTAAAACCTTGGAAACCTTCACAGTTACTAATTTTAGAAGTTAAAGAAAATGGAATATTTGATACTACACTAGCTATGAAGCCTGACAATTTTACTGAAAAAACTAGAGGATTAATATCGATTGGATCTCTAAGAGGTTACCCTTTATTATTATTTAAAGATAACGAAAAGAAAATAACAGGCTGTGGGATGGTTCCTTTACTAAATGCTAATAAATAATATTATAATGAACCTGCTGGCAATCTCCACCACCCAGAAAATTCAATTGTACTTTTTCCTACAGTAAATATTTGCTCCATATGTAATCTAGCAATACCTGAAACCCCAGCATATTTTCCTGTTCCTGACAGAAAATCTATTCTACCTTCACATCTTACATCCTGAGAAACAGTAGCTCCACTAGAACACTCTAATTTAGTAACTAAAGAATCTCCACTTTTGTCTTTAATTACGCAATATCCACTTACATTTTCCATTTGAGAAAACCCACAACTAAACCCTCTTCCAGGTGAAGCATAGGCAGTAACTTTACAATCTATAAACCCTCCATTTAATAATGAATTATTTTTTATGAAAGCAGTAAAACTTGCCATAGCAACTTTTGTGTCACCTATTAAAATTTCATTGGTATTTGCCTTTTCTAAATATTCTGCAGAAATAGAAATTTCTTCTGCATCATCAGGAATATTAATTTCATCTGAATAACTTATACGAATAGTAATAAAAAATAATAATATAATAATAATAATTTTAAACATTTTTTTCCATTAAACTATTGAAGGTATATATAACTTCTTGCATAATGACGTATGATCAAACTTTCTGCAAATTTATCATTCTTATTTAATGAACTTCCATTTGAAAAAAGGTTTAATGCCGCCTCTGAATTAGGTTTTAAAGCCGTAGAATTTTTTTTTCCTTATGATTATAAAATTGAAAATCTAAAAAATTGGTTAAAAGAAGCCAATATAAAACTTATATTATTTAATTCTTATCCAGGCTTATTAGAAAAAGGAGAAAGAGGTATTGCTTCCCTAGTAGGAAGAGAAAATGAATTTAAAGAGAAATTTGATCTTGCTATAAAGTATGCTGTCCAACTAGCCTGTCCCTTCATTCATGTTATGCCAGGAATAGATATAAAAGGTAGCAATATTAAAAAATCTAGGGATGTTTTTATAAAAAACCTTTCTTATGCAGCAAATATCTGCTCTAAAAACAATATTATTGCCCTTATAGAACCCATTAATAACAGAGATATTCCTTACTATCATTTAAATTATGTAGATGACGCTATTAGCATTATTAAAGAACTAAACCATCCAGCATTAAAATTGCAATTAGACTTATATCATGCTCAAATAATGAGTGGTGACTTAACTAATATACTTAATAATAGCATAGAATATACAAAACATATTCAAATAGCGTCCCCTCCATATAGGCATGAGCCTGATAAAGGAGAAATTAATTATTCTTTCATTTTTGATAGAATTGAAAAATTAAAATACCAAGGACATATTGGATGTGAATATAAACCTTTCGCAAATACTAAGGATAGTTTAAAATGGGCAAAAAAATATAATATTAAATAATTTAATATATTTTTTATATTAATTTTACTATTATATATTATAAATTATGGAGGTAAATATGGCTAGTATTCTGACATCACTTGAAAAGACTATAGGAGCAGGAATTGCTCTAACAATTTTATTTATACTTTATTATATTTTGACAGGAGGAGCGCTTGATTCAGAATTTTGGAAATTAATATTAAGATATGCTCATGTTCTTTCGGGGGTAATGTGGATTGGATTATTATGGTATTTTAATTTTGTACAAATACCAAATATGCCAAAAATTCCAGATGATCAAAAACCAGCAATTGGAAAAGTAATTGCACCAGCAGCACTATTTTGGTTTAGATGGGGAGCTATGGCTACTATAATTACAGGGTTATTATTAGCGCACGCAAATAATTACTTAATGGGAGCTATTACTTTAGGAATTATGGATGGTGTTCCAAAACATACTGCAATTGGGATCGGTATGTGGCTAGGAATTATAATGTTTATAAATGTTTGGTTTGTAATATGGCCTAATCAAAAAAGAGCTTTAGGAATTGTCGAAGCAGACGCAGATTCTAAAGCAGCTTCAGCTAGAACAGCAATGCTATTTAGCAGAACTAATACTTTACTTTCTATTCCTATGCTTTTTGCAATGGCTTCTGCTCAAAATATATGGTGATAAATTATAAATAGAAAGAGGAGACTAAAAAAGCCTCTTTCTATTTTTAAAATTAAGCATGAAAACCCCTTATAACTTTTCCAGGTAATTTTTTGCTATTAATTATATTTGTTTCATCTAGTACTTTATTACCATTAATCCATACTCCATGAATCCCATGGCCATCAATATTTAATCTACTAGACCCACCTGGAAGGTCATTTACTCGATATGATTGAGAAACATCAATTTCATCTGGGTCTATTAGCATCATATCTGCGTACTGCCCAGGAACTAATCTACCCCTTTGATCTATTCTATAAATATCTGCCTGTTTACCAGTTAAATTATAAATAGCTTCTTCAATACTCATAATTTTATTTTCTTTAACCCATTTTTTTAACATATATAATCCGTAACCTGCATCATTAAAAAATGTCAAATGAGCACCTGCATCTGATAAAGTTATATTAGATCGTGGATGTTGAAGTAATTTACCTACAGCTTCTTCATCATTATTTAATAACATTGCAATAAAAAGAGTATTCATTCCATTCTCTTTTAAAGAATGGTCTAAAAGCCAGTCTAATGGTTTAACATTTTCCGCTTTAGCAATATCTTTTAAGGATTGGCCTTCCAAATTTTTGTATTTATTATTCTGAACTTCTCTAACTATAATTTTATCCCAATCACCATTAAATAATCTAACCTGAGCATCATTTTCAATTTCTTTAGATAAGTTTCTACGAAAATTATTCTCTGCTAATACTTTTTTGTATATCCCTAACGAAGTACATTCCATAGCAGGTCTCCAAGAATGAATTCCTTCAAATAAATATGGAGACTTCATTGTAAACTCCATAGAAAGTGGACGGCATGATACCTGACCCCACATCTCTGTACCTTTATCTGTTGCCTCAGAAATATCTGCCAAAACCTTAAAAGTAGAATTATCGGATAATGGATTATGTAAAAGTGCAGCAACTATAGCTGGTCTATTAGACCCTTCCATCCATTTTTGTATATTATCAATTGAAGTATTTGAACCTCTAGTAAGCATAAAGACTCCTCTTCCAAAAGAGGCCATTGCCATTATAAGATTATGCATTTCTTTATTATCCGCTAATCTAGAAGGCATTGGCACACCATTTTCTCCATTATGTCCTTCAAAAGTAGACGTAGCAAAACCTAATCCACCACTAATCATAGATTCTTTAACTATCTTTTCCATTTCTAATATTTCATCATTGGTTGCCTTTCTCTTTAGTGCATCTTCTCCCATTACATAGACTCTCACTGAAGAATGTCCTACATAAGCTGCAACATTTGGACCTACACCTCGTTCTTCTAAAAAATTAAGATATTCTGGAAAAGTTTCAAAATTCCATACTATACCTTTTCTTAATGCATCCAATGACATTCCTTCTACATTGGTAAGGTTGCGGATTGTTAATTCTCGATGCTCTGGCTTACATGGCGCTATTGTAAAACCACAATTACCTATAACGACTGTAGTTACACCTAATTTTGGCGAAGGATTAGCCCAAGGGTCCCATGTTAACTGGGCATCATAGTGAGTATGACTATCTATAAAACCAGGCACTAATGTTAGACCTTTTGCATCAACTACCAATTTTGACGCACCTAAATTATTTCCTCTGTTAACAATTACTCCATCTTCTATAGCAATATCACCTATAAAAGATGGAGACCCAGTTCCATCTATAATTTTTGCATTTTTAATTACTAGATCAAACAAATTATTGTAACATTTCCTGAACTGAATCAAGCGCAGTTAGAGCACACTCTTCATCTTGATCACCAGTTGCACCACTAACTCCAATTGCACCTATAAGATCTCCATTTTGAGTTCTAATTGGCAAACCACCTGGGAATGGCACTAAAAAATCAACTGTTGCTAAGCCAGGGACTCGGCCAGGATTTTCATCTTTTCCATAAACTAATTCCCCTATTGATCTAGTTGGGTATGGAATCATTGCTGCAGATACAGCTTTGTTTATAGCTATATCAATACTTCCTAAAAACGCTCCATCTTGTCTTCTAAAAAGAATTAAATCTGCGCCTGAATCCACTATTGCTATATTTAATGGTCTCCACTCTGTTGTAGACTTCTTAGCTTCACACGCGTCAGCCATTTTTTTTGCTAATTCTAAATTTATTACTGGTTTTTCTTCTAATGCAAACGCAAGCTTATTCGCAAAAGTAATTGATGAATAAATCAAAAGTATTATAGTACATATTTTCATAATCTTTTCCTTAATTAATATTATTATTTGTCAATTATTAAATACCAAATGGTATAAAATATAATAAGAACGCTTTAAATTATACATAATTCTTCTAAAATTGCATATAATTTTCCATTATTATTTTTTGATTCATTTACTATTAGATCTCTAGGTGCTTTTTCTGGTCTTAAATACCTCCAGCCTTGAAAAGGTCTATGACTAATTACTTGTGTTTCTATTAAGGTTTTGTCAAAAATAATATGACAATAATTTTTACCATCATCATGTTCCACTCTTTGTAAATCTATAATTTTTTGTCTAGCTGATATATAACCATTTACAACCCAAAACATAGAGCCCTTCGTTTTAATAATTTCATGTTTTTTGGGAAATAATCTTGTTATGTGGAGATTTTGGTTATATTTTTTATAACGAAGCGCCTGTCTTACTCTCAAATCATTAATATTATTTATACCTACTGCTAATTTTACTAAATTCATTTTTCTATAATAACTAATTTCGTTTATTCTTTGATTCTAATGCATTAAATACTCTTGAAGAAGGAGTTCTACCTAATTTACTAAAAACAAATTTAGACGCTTCACAAATTTTATCTAAATCAACTCCTGTTCTAATGCCCATACCATTTAGCATAAACAATACATCTTCAGTAGCAACATTGCCTTTGGCTCCTGGAGCATATGGACAACCTCCCAGACCACCGACTGATGTATCTATAACTTTTACATCTAATTCTATACTAGCTAAAATATTTGCCAAAGCTTGCCCATAAGTATCATGAAAATGTACAGCTAATTTATCAATTCCAACTGCATCTTTACATGCAATCACCATTTGTTTAGTTTTTTTAGGAGTACCACTTCCAATTGTATCCCCCAATGAAATTTCATAACATCCCATTTTTACTAATTCTTCAGCTTGCTTTGCAACTTTTGCGGACTCTATTTCTTTTTCATAAGGACAAAACATCACTGTTGATATATAACCTCTAACTTTTATTCCTTTGATTAAAGCTTCCTTTGTAACTTCTCTAGCACGAGCTAATGCTTCCTCAACTGAACAATTTGTATTTTTTTTTGAAAAAGTTTCGCTTGGAGTAGCAAACACACAAGCAGTATCTGCATTAAATTTTAATGCATCATCTAACCCTTTAATATTAGGTGTTAAAACAGGATACATTATATCATTTTTTTTTTTAATTTTCGTAAGAACAATACTAGAATCTGCCATAGCTGGCACCCATTTTGGAGATACAAATGCTCCACTTTCTATAAACTTTAAACCTGTCTCCGATAGAAGGTTAATAAATGTAACCTTTTCATTAGTTTCTAATGGAATATTTTCATTTTGAAGACCATCCCTAGGCCCTACCTCATATAGACTAATCTTTGTCATTTATTTTACTTCCATTTGAGCTACTGTATAACCTTCATCAACCTGCTGACCTTCCATAACATTAATTTTAGTTATCTT
>Ga0315328_10001603_pt1 | contig 10522 bp, 11 predicted proteins | sample M120032315metaG_FD_203462 | JGI IMG/M metagenome (GOLD analysis project Ga0315328, IMG submission 203462) | Ammonia-oxidizing marine archaeal communities from Monterey Bay, California, United States - M1 200m 32315 | ecosystem: Environmental > Aquatic > Marine > Intertidal zone | place: USA... | reverse complement strand
AAAGAAACAGCAATAATTGCTATATAAGCAGATAGTTTTAAAGCTTCTAATTCTAAAGGACTAAGCATATTATTTACTTTCTATAACACTAAAACCATGTTTTAAATAAATATCATTTGAATAAGGACTTTCTAAAAAAGATAAAAATTGAATTGTTTCTTTTGTATTATTTTTTTTAATACTAGTAACCCAATATTGAATGGGAGAATGTAATTCCGAAGAGAAAATTCCTATAATTTTTACATTTTTTTCAGCTATGGCATCTGTATAATATACAATTCCTAATGGGCTATTTCCTAAAGCTACAAATTTTAATGTTCTTCTAACATCTCCACCCCAGGCCATATTTCTTCTATTGAGTTTTTTCCATAAATCTAATTTTATTAAAGCCTGTTTTGTATATAGGCCTGCAGGAACATGTGTTGGGTCTGCTATACTTATCCTAGAGTTGATTAAATATTCATCAATTAGTTTTGCTAATTGGTCGCCATTTACAATTATGCCAAGGTCATTGATAGTACTATTTTTTGGAGTAATAAGAACAAGTTTATTTTCGAAAATTGGTTTAACTGTTCCTGGCATAATTAGTTTCTTTTTTGTTAATTCTTCAATCCATAGCCAACTCGCAGAAATATATATATTTGCGGGTGCTCCTCTTATTATTTGTTTTGCTAATGAGCTAGAGCTACCAGAAGATGTTCTTACTTTTATAGAAGAAATTATTTCCCATTCTTTAGAAATTATTTTTATAATATCTGAAGTGCTTGCAGCATTATAAATTAATAAATTATTATTTATACTTTCTGCTGCTATTGGTGAAGTTTTTAACAGCAGAAAGTATATTATATAAATTAAGGGTTTATGGTTGAATTTATTTGAAAGTTTAAACATGACATCTACATATATAGTACTATTAAAACTTTCAATAAATATTAACGTTCAATGGATATATACGATGGTATATAGCGAAAGTCAAGAAAAATATATTTATTTCATTTATTTGTCAATTTTGAAAAAATAATTTTCTCATCTATTAAAGACTTTTGTGCTTTTTTTTCCATACTTCTAAATAATTTAAGTACTTTTAATCCTTCTTTAGTAAGTACGGCTCCTCCACCGCCTCTTCCACCAAGGAAAGGTTTTATTAAGGGTAATTTAAAATCTTTATTCATAGCATTAGTTAATAGCCAGGCTCTTCTATATGACATGCCAATATTTCTGGCTGCGGCAGATATTGACCCATTTATAGAGATTGCATCAAGAAGGTTTGCTTTACCATGCCCAAATATAGGTCTTGTTCCTAAATTAATTCTTAAAGATATTTCATCGGACTTATTTACGTTATTTTTCTTCATTTATTTTCCTGTAAAAATTGGATGTATAATAAAATGACCTTTTTTAATTTTTAAATAAGTTGTTAATCCTCCATTTATTTCAAGTACTGCTTTTAATTCTACTTCTGGGCCGATGGGAGTCAAATCATTTGGTATAGTCATTTTAATAATATTTTCAATTTGGCCATTTTCTTTTATAAATATCATATCTAAAGGAATTAAAGTATTTTTCATCCACATTTTAATTATTTGATTACTGGGATAAATAAAAAGCATACCTTGATTTTGCTTTAAATTTTTTCTGTGCATTAAGCCTATACTTCTTTCTTTTTTAGAAGTTGCAATTTCTACATTGAATAGATATTGGTTATTTTCAGTCCTTACTATAATAGAACCAGTGTTAAATTCAGAATTATTTGCTTCAATATGGGCTAAAAATAAAAAAGAGTATGAAAACAAAAATATTAAAATTTTCACTATATACCTCTTAAAATATTTATATTTTCTTTTAAATCATTAATTAAGTCATCTGCATTTTCAAGTCCAGCATGGATTCTGAGGGTTCCACCTTCCTTTTTCCATTGATAAGTATCTCTATATTTCTCTGGATTAACTGGAAGAATTAAGCTTTCATAACCTCCCCAGCTATAGCCCATATTAAATAATTGTAATTTATTTAACATTTGATGGATCAATGATTTTTTTGTCTTTTTAAGCGTTACTCCAAATAGACCAGATGCTCCAAGAAAATCTCTATTCCATATTTTATATCCTGAATTTTCAGGTATAGCTGGATATAAAATTTTATCTATTTCTTTTCGGGTCTTAAGCCATTCTATAATTTTTAATGCATTTTTTTGATGACGCTCTAATCGAATACTTAATGTTTTAATTCCTCTTATGCCTAAATAAATATCCTCCGGTCCTGGGCAAGACCCCATATTATGTGCAGATTCTCTGATGCATTTTTCATATTTTTTATTAGTTATTATTACACCTAACATTGCATCCGAATGACCAACTATATACTTTGTAGCAGATTGAATTGAAATATCAATTCCATGATAAAATGGTTTAAAGAATAAAGGAGTTCCCCATGTATTATCCATTATAGTTACAAGATTATTTTTATTTGCTATTTCTACTAGCATAGGAACATCTTGAATTTCAAATGTAAGTGATCCAGGAGATTCTAAAAATATAGCTTTAGTATTTTTTTTAATTAAGTCTTGAATTTCTATCCCAATATTTGGATTGTAGAATGTTGTACTAATTCCCATATTTTTCAATAAATTTTTAGTAAGATTCCTCGTTATTCCATAAGCACTATCTGTTATTAATATATGATCACCTGTTTTTAAAATAGCTAATAAAGATGCAACAATAGCAGCTGTTCCAGAAGAAGTTGCAACAGCTGAATATCCTCCTTCAATTTCTGCAATTGCTTTTTCAAATTCAAATGTACTAGGACTACCATATCTTCCATATGCCAATGTTTGCATATGTTTATTTTTCATACTTGCATTCATTTCTTTAACTGTTTTAAATATTACAGTAGAACCTTTATATATGGGGCTATTCACAAAACTATTTTTAGAATTGTTATTTTTCCCAGATAGAATGATTTTTGTTTCTTTATTATATTTATTATTATTATTCATATATTTTTTCTTTATTTTGTTTTACTATATTCTTAATTTGTTATTTTAGTTGGTTTCATAATGTCTTGGTATAAAAATTTAAGTTTTACTCAAAAAATGTTATTTTCTATGCTATTTGGCGCACTACTTGGTATCATATTAAATAATATAGATATTTATCATAGCATAATAAATCAATATTTATCTAATGGGCTTTTTGATGTTATTGGAAAGCTATTTGTAAATAGTTTGAAAATGCTAGTTGTTCCTCTTGTTTTTTGCTCAATAGTAGTAGGAATTACATCCCTAGGTAATATAGCACTTATGGGAAGAATCGGGATTAAATCTATTTTTATATATCTTTTCACTACGGCGATAGCCATATCTTTGGCTTTAATATTGGCTATAATTATTCAACCAGGTAAAGGTTTTGAAGTAAATGAAATTGTATCATTTACGAGTAAGGAAGCTCCTTCATTATCTTCAGTGATAACGTCTATAGTACCTTCTAATCCTATACTGGCTATGGCAGAAGGAGAAATGTTACAAATTATTTTATTTGCAATCATTTTAGGTATTGCAATTACAATGTCTGGAAAGAAAGGAGATGCTTTTAAAAAGGGATTACAGAGTTTAAATGACATAATGATGTCAATGGTTTTAATTGTTATGAAATTTGCACCTATAGGCGTTTTCTTTTTAATTGCAAAGACATTTTCTACTCAAGGAATAGCCATGATTATTCCTTTAGCTTCTTATTTTATTACGGTTTCAATTGTATTAATACTTCATGCTTTAATAACATATTCTGTATTTCTAAAATTTATTGGTAGAGTATCTCCATTATTATTTTTTAAAAAAATGCGCACAGCTATTGTTTTTGCATTTAGTACGGCTTCTTCAAATGCCACTATTCCAATTACATTAAACACAGTTGAAAAAAGACTTGGAGTGGATAAAGCAATAGCATCTTTTACTGTTCCTTTAGGTGCTACAATAAATATGGATGGAACAGCTATAATGCAAGGAGTAGCAACTGTTTTTATAGCGACCGTATATACTGTTGATTTAAGTATAGGTGATTATTTAGCTGTAATACTAACCGCCACTCTTGCTTCTATTGGAACCGCTGGTGTACCTGGTGTAGGATTAATTATGCTTACTATGGTATTAACTCAAGTGGGTCTTCCTGTAGAAGGAGTAGCATTAATAATAGGTATAGATAGATTACTTGATATGATGAGAACGGCGGTAAATGTTACTGGAGATTCTATGGTTTCAATAGTTACAAGTAAATCTGAAAATAGTTTTGATCAAAATATATTTAATGACCCTAAAGCCGGTATCTAATTATATTTCTATTAGGCTTTCTTTTTTTGATCCCCATTCACTCCAAGATCCATCATAAATGCTCCAATTATTTTTGCCAATAAAATCCAGTGCAAATGCTAATACGCATGCCGTAACTCCTGAGCCACAGGTGGAGATAGTAGATTTCTCAAAATTAAAATTATTAATATTCAATATTTTAATAAGTTCATCTTTTTTTAAAAGATATCCTTGTTCATCTATCAATAAACTAAAGGGAATATTAATGGATTTAGGAATATGCCCTCTTTTTAGTCCTGGTCTAGGCTCATTTTCAATACCTTTGAAACGGCCTTTAGAGCGGGCATCCACAATTTGTTGATTATTATTTTTATACGCAGCTTCAATATCTAAATAATTACATAGTAATTTATGATTTATTATAGCTTTATAGTCACTTTTAGAATTTTTAGGTACATGATTATTTTCAGTATCATTTATCTTTGACCAAGCTTTGAGGCCTCCATTAAGAATAGATATTTTTTGATGTCCAAAAAGTTTAAAGAGCCACCATGCTCTTGGTGAAGTGCCGATACCATCTATAGAATATATTATTATATGATCTTGATTAGTTATTCCGAGTTCTTCCATATTTAATTTAAATTGTTTTTCATTTGGAACTGTATGAGGCAAGGTAGAATTTGTATCACAAACTTTATCTATATCAAAAAATAATGCTTTAGGAATATGTTTATTTAAATATTCTTTATACGCATCCCTATTTTGGATAGGTAAATACCAAGAGGCATCCAAAATAATAATATTATTATGCCATTTTTGGTTTAGATAATAGTTAATTAATTCATTAGCTTCTATTAACAATATTTTAATATTCCAAACATTTATTAATTTGGTTTGCTTCCACCTTTTTTTGTCATACCTTTTTGAGGGTCATAACCTAAAGTTGCAAGAAAAAGAAATATAATGGTGCATATAATTGTTACTATCAGTCCCGGAATGTAAATTTGTCCTAAAGATGCCCATCTTACTAACTCAACACCATAAGTAAAGGGGTTTATATTTGCTAGCCACCAAACAAATTCAGCACCATTATCTTGTAATCTCCACAATGGATATAATGCTGATGATATAAAAAACATTGGAAATATAACGAAGTTCATAGTGCCAGCAAAATTTTCTAATTGTTTTATATATACAGATATTAATAAACCTAATGCTCCTAGCATCATTCCAAATAAAATAGTAGCTGGCAAGATAAATAGCCATCCTATTATAGGAGTAGAAAAATTAACCATAAGATTAATTATAGGAATACAAATGATTAAAAATACATAAGCTTGTATAACAGATAAGAAAGTACCTGAAAATAGTTTTGCTGTAAGAAGATACCATCGTGGAAGTGGAGCTGTTAATAATAATCTCATTACCCCCATTTCTCGATCATAAACCATTGATAGGGAAGATTGCATTCCACTAAATAACAGCACCATGCCAATAAGACCAGGAATGATATACTCAAAATAATTAACATTTTGTATAGGATAGGGATGATTCAATCCAGGATCTACTCCAGTAACTGATCCAACTCCAGCAGCAAATACAAATAACCATAATGCAGGTCTAACAAATGCTGAAAACAATCTTCCTTTTTGTTGAATAAACTTTACAGTTTCTCTATATGTAAGACCTCGTAAAGCTAGTGTCGCATGTTTTATTTGCACAATATTACTCCTTATTTAATTTGCACATTTACTTGTTTTGTTGTCCATTCCTATTGTGTCTAGGTTATTTTCACGATGAACAAAACTACTTAATGGAGCTATGCTAGTAACCCAGTTTTCAGTAGAAAGCATAATGGGTTGTCTAAGTTGTCTATTCCACGATCTAAAATTTAATACAGGACCTTTAGATCCATCTAATTTAAATTCTTTATTAATAAATGCGTTATTAAAAGAAAAATTATCCTTATTCTTAAATCTTACTAATGCTTCAGCGACAGCTCGCATAGCAACCCATGCTGCCCAATCTTCTTCTGTCATTCTTCTTTTATGCATTCTTTCAAATCTTCCATGTACTTGAGGGGCTCCATGCCTTAAATAAGACCAATGCCAAGCTCTAGGTATTAATCCGGAAGAGCCAATTACTATAGCTGGATTGTGAGTAGCAAATGGCACTCTGTAACTAAATTCTTTAAGAGTATCTGCAATATATACAGCATCATATTTTGCAGAACCAGTTATAAAATCTAAGTCATTTTGTTCTCTTGCCCTAGGATCATTTCCTAAAATAAAATCTCTTTTATCCATAATTTTTAAACCAAATTGTTTTGCAGATTCAATAAAAGAATTTGATTTAGATTGGTCATTTTCTAATGGACCTGTAAGTATTAGAACTTTTCTCCATTTTTTATCTGATAAATATTGAGCTAAACTATCAGATAACATTCTCTCACTAGGAATGGTATGAAATAGATTTTTTTTACACTTGGTAGATCTTAACTCATTATTTTTTGAAGACACATTGATCACAGTAATATTAAGATCTATAATTTTATCCATTATTTTTATAATTTCAGTGGACGGAAAATCTAATAAAATAAATTTAATATTGTTTTCTTTAATATGATTAAATATTACTTCAGCACTATTTTCATCTTCCTTGATTCTCTTTTTTATTAATTTAAATATAACTTTAGACATTCTTTGAAAGGGTTTTATATCTTTTAAACCTAACTCAGCTCCAGCGATTGGTCTTTTATATAATTGATTAGTATTTGAGCGGATATCAACTGGATGAACCCCCCAAACATCATAGCGGATATCTTTATTAAGGTCATAGTAGCCTATATTAAAATCTGGATTTTCATCTGCAAATACAAGATTCACATTTATGATGCATATAAAGAAAATGGTTAATCTTATAAAAAAGCATTTCATTTAATCAATTATCCTAACAGTGTGAGGTGTTCTTCCAACAGCAATTGATTTTATGGCGGCTCTTTTTTGCGTATCTATAATTGAAATATCATCACTATTTCCATTCGTAACAATTAATGTTTTATCATCCTTAGAAATAGCTGCTCCCCACACTCTGGATCCTGCCAATATGTAGTCAATAACTTTATAATTATTTGTTTGAACTACAGCTACATGTTTTGATCTGCCAAGAGTTACATAGGCTAATTTTCCATCATTACTCATAGCAAAATCAACAGGAGTAATTTCAGTGTTTCTAATACCTTTTTTTTCAAATTTAATTGTGTGTTTTATTTCAAAGTTATTAGTATCAATTACACTGACTGTTCCTCCCAACTCATTAGTAACCCAATATTCTTTTCCATCTTTTGAAAAAGCACCTCTTCTAGGACGATTACCCACTAAAATTTCTTCTATTATTATTCCTTGCCAAGGATCAATTATAATCACAGTATTAGTTCCTTCAGATGTAACAAATACAAGTTTACCATCTGGACTAAAATTTACTCCTTCTGGCTCAATTCCTACCTCTTCTATTACTCTTATAATTTTTCCAGTTTTGATATCTATAACTGTAACTTCATTATCATCTTCATTAGACACTACTATTATTTTACCATTAGGGCTGATATCAAAGATTTCAGGATCATCTCCTGTTTCAAGATTTCCAATAATTTTTAGTGTTTTCGTATCTATAATATTAATTGTATCATCTTCACTAGCCGCTACTAAGAGGTTTTTAGAACTTGCAATGTAATGCATATCTCTTGGTCTATTTCCACTATTAAAAGTATTAATAATTTCATAAGTTTCTAAGTCAATAGCCGTTATATTATCACTTCCTTCATTAGAAATAAAAATGGTTTCTGCGTTAGAAGTAAAAGTGAATATTATAGTTATTATAAAACTTAACTTACTAATATTGTTAAAAATTAAATTTATAAATTTCATAATTCTTTTATCCTTATTGTGCAGTAAGAGATACGAATGCATCATGCAAAGTTTCTTTATCATGCTCTTTAGTAATATTTGTTGGAGTATTGTTTTTAATAATTTTGCCTTTATTCAATATAATTACGGTATCGGATTTTTCTGCTTCATCAACTAGATGGGTAGCCCAAAGTACGGCCATTTTTCTTTCTTCTTTTAATTTTATAATATATTCTAACAAATCTCTTCTGCTTTGAGGGTCAAGTCCTACTGTTGGTTCGTCTAATAAAAGTAGCTTTGGTTTATGTAATAAGGATCTGGCTAGTTCTACCCTACGTTTTTGTCCGCCAGAAAGTGCTCTAACTTTATCATTAATTCTATCTGAAAGGTTTACTTGTTCTAATTCAATCAACACCCTTTCATTAAATTCTTTACCATTTATACCATGAAGATTACTGTGAAATTTTAAATTCTCTATAACTGTTAAATCCATATCTAAAGTAATTTGTTGAAATACAACACCTATATGAGCTAGAGCATTTATTGCTTGATTTCTCATATTATAATTATGGACAAGCGCATCACCTTGATCAGAAACAAATAAGCCAGTTAAAATTTGGAATAATGTTGTTTTGCCAGCACCATTTGGACCTAATAATGATGCATATTCGCCTTCTGATAAGGAAAAACTAACATCATTGAGAGCTTTAAGTGAGCCATACGATTTGGATAATGATTTTATACTTAAAATTATATTTTTCATTCTTCTTCTCGTTTCTTTAAAATTATATCTTTCCAGATAAAATTTCTGGATGATCTTTTATTAATTTGGTTCTTATAATTTCAATTTTCTTATTATCAATTTCTCTAGGTCTCTTTATATTTATTATAAAATCATGGATTACTTTAGAAGGACCTTTTGATAAAAATAATATTCTATCACTTAAATATATTGCTTCCCTCAAATCATGTGTAACGAAAATTATTGTTGTTTTTTGGTTTTCCCATAATTTTATTAACATTTTTCTTAGTAGGTTTGCTACAGTAAGATCAAGAGATACAAAAGGTTCATCCAATAATAATATTTTTGGTTTATTAACAAAAGCTCTTGCTATAGCAACTCTTCTTTGCATTCCACCTGATAATTGAGAAGGGAAGGCATTCATATATTTATTTAAGTCCATTTCATTAATTAATTTTTCACTTAGATTTATTTCTTTAGTAGTTTGTTTGGTTACTATAGAAACATTTTGCTTCACTGTTAACCATGGCATTAGTCTAGGTTCTTGAAACATATATCCTATTGGCCACTCATTTGGCATAGTTCCATCTTTATATTTAATAATTCCATCTACATTTTTATCGAGGCCAGACAGCAAATTTAGCAATGTAGTTTTTCCACAACCTGATGGTCCTACTAAGCAACAAAATTCACCTTGAGGGATAGTAAATTTCATATCTTTAATGGCGTTATTAAATGTATCTTGATTTTTATCTTCGTAACTTTTTTCAATAATATCTACAAATAAATCATGAGGCTTTATAAGAATATCTTTGTTATCTATGTTCTCCATCTATTTAACCTCCTTTCTATTGGTCCAATAATTGCATATTCTACAAAAATCATTACTGTTACAAAGGATAAGGTATATGCAAATATAGATGCTATATCAAAAAGGTTAAAAAATTCGTTTAATTTAAATCCTATACCATTACTTCTTCCTAATAGTTCAACTACAAGTACAATTTTCCATATAAGAGAAATACCACCTCTAGCTGCCGCCATTATAAAAGGGTAGAGTTGAGGAAGAAAAAAATTTATAAATTTTTTTTTATAATTGACTTTAAATACATCAGCTACTTCTAGTATTTTTCTGTCAATTGCTCTTGTTCCTTCTCTAATAGTAACTAGCACATTTGGTATTTTGTTGAGAGAAACCGCAGTAATTGCAGCAATTTCATTAAGTCCAAACCATACATAACATAATATAATTATAACTAGAGCAGGTGTGTTAAGTAGCAATATATGCCAGCCATCTAACATAATATTAATATTTTTTTTTGAGCCCATAGCTATACCTAGTCCTGTACCAATTAGCATGGCAATAGTAAAAGCTAATATTACTCTCCATAATGTGATGCCCAAATGATATAACATTTCGCCATAAATTATTTCATCAATAAATATTATTAAAACTGTTTTAGGAGGTGGAAGAACGTCGCTTTTTATTAAAAAAGCCGAAACTTCCCATACAAATAATAATAAAACAAATGAAAAAATTCTTACATATATAGAGTTATTAAAAAAGTAATT
>Ga0315328_10001602_pt1 | contig 10523 bp, 7 predicted proteins | sample M120032315metaG_FD_203462 | JGI IMG/M metagenome (GOLD analysis project Ga0315328, IMG submission 203462) | Ammonia-oxidizing marine archaeal communities from Monterey Bay, California, United States - M1 200m 32315 | ecosystem: Environmental > Aquatic > Marine > Intertidal zone | place: USA... | reverse complement strand
TGACCGTGGCCACCTTGAGTGACGCCTCGTAGCGCGGCGGGCTGGCCGGGCTGCCAAGCACCAGCGTCGGCGCGCCGTTCACCGGGTTCACTCCCGAACTGGCCATCGCCGGGAAATCCTCTGCCAGCTCGAGTTTGGCCGACTCGGCCTGGCTCCAGTCCGGCTTGGCCAGGTCGCCGCCGACCGACATCGTCCGGTATGAGCCGGTTCGCGGATCGCGCGCGCACGCCAACTCCGGCAGTGAACTCGTAAGCGCCTCGAACGATCCGCCATCAGCGCTTCGCAGCTGCACCTGGCCACCGTTGCCCAGGCGCACCACACCGGAGACGGAGCGATTGGCCAGGGCCAGTGTTGCCGTGTACACTTGGCCGTCGTCGCCGATGGTGCGGCCCTCGAAGACTCGCAGCCCTGTGTCAAGCCGGTCCGCTTGGCCAATCGTCGTGCGGTAGCTCTCTGCGAGCAGCGGAAAATCGCGGAACGAAAAGTCGAGCGGCTCGCGTCCGGGCAACTGCAGCCGCAGCGGTTGGCCGCTATCGATCGCCCTGGCCAACGGCGAAAGCTGTGCTTGGACAAGTGCCGAGTCGTCCCGCTGCCGCTTGGCCAAGGATTTGGCGACTTTGGCCTGCGCTTGGCCAAGCTTCTGGCCCAGCGATGTCACGACGTAGGTTGAGCCCCATTCGTCGCGGTTCGTAAAAACGCCCACAGCCAATCCGGCAGTGAGCAGAGCAACCCCATATTTCATTGTGTGTTTCATTTTCGTCTGCGCTTGGCTTTGGGTTGCTTTTGCGTGTCTTTGCGCTTGGAAATCTTGTCTGGCTTGACCGCTCTCCGGGGCTTGCGAGAGAGGCTCGGCTTTAGCTTTTTGCCCTTGGCAGCCTTGGTTTTGATGACGCGAAAGTCAGCCTGCTTTTTTTGCAGATCAATTCCTTCGACCTGCACTTTCAGTTGGTCGCCCGGCGTGATCTCGTTACCGCGCAACCGGCCAACCAAGCGGCCGCGCTCAGGCACAAACCGATAATGGTCATCGCTCATGCTCAAGCGCTTGACCAAGCCCTTGAGCCCCAACTCGGTGATGTCCACCATCGCACCGATGTTGCGTACGTCGGTGACCATGGCCGAGTACGTCTCCAGCTTTTGGCGGTCGAGTTGTCGCTGAAGATGCATCAGCAGCTTGATGAGTTTGCTGTCCATCTCAGCGTCGGCGGAGTTACGCTCGGTGAGCGAAATGTGGTCGGCCGCCGTGGCGAGTGCGGTGCCATCGAGCTTGGAGTGCTGGTACACGATTCGGTGCACGATCAGATCGGCGTACCGGCGTATCGGTGAGGTAAAGTGCACGTAGTCGTCCTTGGCCAGGCCATAGTGGCCGATCGGCTCCGTCGAGTAGCAGGCACGTTTCATGCAACGCAGATAGCCGATCCGGAAGACGTCCGCAAGTAGGTGACCCTTGAGATTCGAGAGAAATTTGCCGGCCTGTTTTTGGTCTGCCAGGTTGCCGGCACGCAGCCCCATCAACGTCGCCTGCGCCCGGAGGTTGTCTAGCTTCTCGGCGTCCGGCTTGTCGTGGACGCGGTGGATCGCCTTGACGCGTCGCCGCCTAATTTCCTTCGCAACAGCCTCGTTGGCCAGCAGCATGAATTCCTCGATCAACTGGTGTGATACATCGTTCCCCACCCGGCGCACCTCGCTCACTCGGCCCTTGGCATCAAGCAGCACCTTGTGTTCCGGCATGTCGAGATCCAGCGCGCCTGCCCTGAAGCGCGCCTGCCGCAGTTTTTGCGCGAGGCCATGGGCGTCGTGCAGCATGCGCTCAATGTCGCCGGCCGGTTCGCGACTGAGGATCGCCATCGCCTCCTCGTAGGAAAAACGGCGTTTCGAGCAAATAACCGTTGAGTGGAACTTCGCCTGTTCGACCCGCCCATTCCCGTTCAGCACAAACTCCACACTGCGTGCCAGCCGATCAACCCCCGGCTTGAGCGAGCACAACTCGTTGCTCAACTCCTCAGGCAGCATCGGGATGACACGGTCGATAAGATACGTCGAGTTGCCGCGCTGCCGCGCCTCCTTGTCGAGCGCGCTCCTGGGCGTGACATAGTGCGACACGTCGGCGATGTGCACCCACAACCGCCAGCGCCGCCCCTCGATGCGCTCCAGCGATATGGCATCGTCGAAATCACGCGCATCGACCGGGTCGATCGTCACGACGCAGTGCTTGCGGCAATCCCGCCGGCCTTTGCGGTCGGACTCCGTCACTCTTGAGCCCAAGCGCCGGGCTTCCGCCTTGACCTTGCCCGAGAAACGCGTCGGCAACTCGTACTGCCGAATGACCGACTCAACATCGACACCCGACGCACCCGGGCTACCGATCACCTCGAGCAGCTTGCCCTCCGGCGCGTTGTGGCGCGACGGCCACTCTGTAATCTCGACGACCACCTTGTCGCCTCGCCTGGCCTTGAGCTTGGCCGCTTGGCCAAGCTTGGGCAGGTAAATGTCGTGCGTGATGCGCGGGTCGCTCGGCACGACGTACCAAAGCTGCCGCGACTTCTCCAGCGTGCCGACCACCTGCGTGCGAGCACGCTCGAGCACCTCGACCACCCGGCCGCTTGGCCCAGACGGCACGCGACGGCCGTGGCCCAGACGGCGCTCGGGGATTACCGGCCGATCCACCAGCACAAGCACACGATCGTTGTGCATGGCGGTGCGGGCGGCGTTGGGTGCGATGTCGACCGAAGGCTGCGACGCATCGGTGGTGACGACCCGTCCGCCACCCCGGCGGTTCATCAGGATGCGCCCGGCGACCAAGTCCTCGTCGCCCGGCAGTGCAAAACGCTTGTCGGGCAACCGCACAACCCTGCCCAAGCGTACGAGGTTTCGTAATTCACTCCGTACATTCTTGGCCTGCTCTGGGCCAAACTCGAGTTTTGTGGTGATGTCATCCGCCCCGCATGGGACGTAATGTTTGCGCCCCAACAGCCGCAGAAGTCGATTTTCAAGATTCATCAGGTGATGGGCGGCTCCAGAGCCGGCCTAACCCCCAGCGCGCTTCCAGCAATTTCATTGCCACCGGCACGCTTGTATCCCGCAGTAGAAGCACCCACAACGCAAACATTCAAAAACTCAGGATAACTTGGGGGCAGATTAACAAGCCAAAGAATAAATAGTGCAGAAACGTCAGGGCAAAAGCAACCAGACTTTAAACTGAAGCCAAAGGCTGCAAAAGCCATTGGCAATGGTGTCACTGCGTCTAATCATCGACGAATGGCGACCAGACCTTCGGCATGCTTTTAGAAACCCAAATCCCGACATTTAAAATTAAGCAGGATTAAGGTTAAACACCAAAAAATTGAGACACCACTTGAAGCCTTTGAGACCAAGACGTTATTTTTTGCGTGATAATCACGCGGGTTGGGTGAAAACCACGCTATGCGACCCCGGTTTGCAGCTTGAACCCACCTTTATTACCCCTCAAAAAGAATGGCATTTTGTTTGCTATTTTTTTTCAGTTTGGCGTTGACAACGGTCCAGTAAGACACAAAGCTTCGCCTTCGTTTTACCCAAAAGGTGAAGTGTTAACTGTTAACAAAATATATTAATAAACCGAGAACCGCATCATGAAGCGTTATCAAAAAAATAGAGTCGGGGCCTTCACGCTCATCGAGCTGTTGGTCGTTATCGCAATCATCGCCATTCTGGCCGGCATGCTGCTGCCCGCACTGGCAAAAGCCAAGGCAAAGGCACAGCGCATCGCCTGTGTGAACAACCTCAAGCAGGTTGGTATCGCCACCCGCATCTACGCGACGGACAACCAGGATCGGTTCCCGTGGCAGGTGCCGGAGTTGGAAGGCGGATCCGCAGAGTACATGCCCTCCAGCAAGTATAAGTCGAATTATAAGCACTGGATGGCTCTCTCGAATGAACTTAGCAATCCGAAGGTTGTTCGGTGCCCGCGCGACGGCAACCGCAACCAGGCGAACTCCTTCGTCGAGGCAAAACCCAGGGGTGCAGCCGGGAAAACCGTCGTTGCGTTTGGTGGCAAGACTGGCAACCTGAGCATGAGCTACTTCCTCGGCAAGGGTGCTGACGAAGCCAAGCCGAACAACGTCCTAGCCGGCGACCGCAACGTTAACTACGGCAAATACATCAACGACAACGACAAAAAGGGTGCACACCAGAAGATTGGCAAAAAGTTCACCGCCAAGAAGACTCCCATGTGGAGCGAGAGCCTGCACGAAAATCAGGGCGACCTCCTTTTGTCTGACTCATCCTGTCAGCAGGCCAGTGCCTCAAGACTCGCTCAATACATGATCGACTCGAGCGATAAGGACAACGAGTTGATTTTCCCTCGTGGTCAGTAGTATAGACCCGAAAAAAACCTTTCATGGACCCTCCCGATTGGGAGGGTCTTTTTTTTGGAACACTTCTCGAGAAATAAGAACACACATAATTCGCGCCAGCGTTTTGGATAATGGTTCTCTACACCGCTTTGGAGTGCAACCAAAGCGGCAGGGACTGCCATACTCCCAGACGATCCCCAACCCACAAACCCGCTTAGCCAGGCGCACACATTTATACCCAAAACTCTTTCCAATTACGTTTGACACCCTCTGCTGCTAGGACTAGCCTGCGCCTTTACCGAGTCATTGAGCCAACGTCCGATTGACCGAATCCGTTAAATTTTCCAAACGATGAAAAAAACAACCGTTCGCAAGACACTGGGCACCAAGGTCATCCTTGGTTTCACGCTGATCGAGTTACTGGTAGTGATCGCGATCATTGCCATTCTGGCCGGCCTGCTCCTCCCCGCCTTGTCGCGGGCCAAGGACAAGGCCCACAACTCCATCGACTGGAACAATAACAAGCAGATCATGCTGGCCCTGAACATGTTCACCGGCGATCATGAGGAATACCTTCCCCACCCAACATGGGGTGGCAACGGCAGCGGCCCAACCGGATGGGCATATGCTGGCAGCGCAGAGGAAAGAAACACTGGATACAAGGGAGGCTCAAAGTGTACTGTATCAGCCCATAACTGGAGCGGCACAACAGCAATGCCATCGTATGCCAGCACCACAACCTTGAACAACTTGCAGAAACAACTGGCCGGCCAGTACGAATCCTTTAAGCACGGTCAACTGGGGAACTATCTAGGCAACAACCCCCAGGTGCTCATGTGCCCCAAGGACAAAGCCACCTCCACTGGAGCTAACAGTAAGCTTTTTCTCCAACGCCCAATCAAGTTGACCAGCTACACTTGGAACGGGAATATCATTTTCTTTCACAGCAAGCCCAGCCCTCAAACGGGTAACTATGATGCAGGAAAGGTACGCAAGATATCGGCCACTGAACCCGGCAATATCGTACAATGGGAGACCGATGACACAACTCCGTTCTGGTTTAACGATGCAGGCAACCAACCTGCCGAAGGAATTTCCCAGCGGCACAAGACTGGTGCCACAAACAAGAATAACCGGACAGACGTCGGAGGAGCCGCCACAGTAGGCATCGTTTCCGGGGCCTCTGTTAATCTGACCTACAAGAAATTTTATGAAATGGCCCTAATAGGTGGTCGGCCGGTCGTTCCGAACGACATTTGGTGGGGCAGCTCCAGCCGTTAAGGCCAGCAAATTGTTTTCCAAAAGGCGACCTGTGAAATTAGGTCGTCTTTTTTCTTTCCCAAGCGCGACTCGGTGTTTTATCTCCGACGAGCGACATGCAAGCCGACGAGCCAAATCATCACCCCTCCAGCCTCCGATGGATGGTTGCCCTCTCGATAGTCGCCGTCGTGGTGCTGGCCATCAATTTCCTCGACCCACCGGAGACCGACCGGCCAGCCACCTCCGGCAAAGCACTTGGCCAGGCGCAGCAGCCCTACGCCACCACCCTGCCCTACCGTCGCGACGACGATGAATACGTCGGCTCGGCATCATGCCGTGAATGCCACGCCGACGAGCACAAAAGCTGGCATGAATCGTATCACCGCAGCATGACGCAGCTCATGTCGCCCGAGACGGTCCAGGCGGCGTTCGATGGCCAATCGCATGAATTCCAGGGAGAACTCTTTACCATGCACCGACGCGGCGACGAATACTGGACGAGCATCGAGAGCATTGACGAAGCCAATGCCTCGCCTGACAGCCGCGATTCGCAGGCGCTGCACCTGCGCTTGGGAATGGTCACCGGCTCGCATCACATGCAGGTCTTTTGGCTGCCCGGCATGATGGGCAACCTGCAGATTGGCTTCCCCTTCGCCTGGCTTGTTGACGACCGGCGCTGGGCACCGCGCAACAGCCTGTTCATCCGCGACCCGCACACAGTCATCAGCAAGGAGAACTGGAATATGAACTGCATCCGCTGCCACACCACCGGCCCGCAGCCAAGGCCCAACCAGGCGGCACAACGTTTCGAATCACGCGTCGCCGACCTGGGCATCTCGTGCGAAGCCTGCCACGGCCCGGCCGAGCGACACGTCGAGCGGCAGCAGCGTCTGGTCAGGTTGCCGGAGAGTGAACGCCAAGCGGCGCTCGACGCCGAACCGCTGGCCATCGTGCAGCCGGCGGATCTGGACCACGTACGCAGCTCGCAGGTGTGCGGCTCATGCCACGGCATGAAGTGGTTCGACAAAAGCGAGAAGTGGACCGCTCACGGCTTTGGCTACCGCCCCGGCGACGACCTCGAGCAAACCACGCCGATGATCCGACCGACCCAACTAGACAAACAGCCTTGGCTCAAGCCAGTGCTCGAGAAAAACCCCAGTATCCTCAACGACTTCTTTTGGCCGGACGGGCACATCCGTGTAACCGGCCGCGAGTACAACGGCCTGCTCGAGTCGGCCTGTTATCAACGCGGCGAGATGTCGTGTGTCAGTTGCCACTCAATGCACAGGAGCAACCCCAACGACCAGTTGGCCCCTGGGATGCGCGGCAACCGGGCCTGCCTCCAGTGCCACGACGACATGGCCGGCGACCTCACCGCTCACACGCGCCACGCCGCCGACTCGGCCGGCAGCAACTGCACCAACTGCCATATGCCGCACACCTCGTACGGCCTGCTCAAGGCCATTCGCGGACACACCATCGAGACGCCCAACATCGCCACCTCCATCAAGACCGGCCGGCCGAATGCCTGTAACCTGTGTCACCTCGACAAGACGCTTGAGTGGACCGCTGGACACTTGGCCAAGCGCACCGGCCAGGCCAAGCCGACCGTGCCGGAGGAAGACCGCACGACCGCCGCCTCGGCGCTTTGGTTGCTCAAGGGCGACGCCGGCCAACGCGCACTGACTGCCTGGCACATGGGCTGGCAACCGGCGCTTGAAGCCAGCGGCAGCGGCTGGCAATCGCCGCTGCTCGCCGAGTTGCTTAATGATCCCTACTCCGCTGTCCGCTACATGGCACACAAGTCCTTGACTAAGCAGCCGGGTTTTGGTGGGTTTGAGTATGACTTCGTCGCCGATGAACCCGCGCGCATGGCCAAGCGGGAGGCTGCCTTGACCAATTGGAAACCACCAACCAACGACACGTCGGCAAACCCCACCATCGTGTTGATGAACGCCGACGGCCAACGACTGACCAACCAGGTGCAGCAACTCATCCAAAAGCGTGACGACCGCCCAATGCGCCTGCGCGAGTGATGGGGGAGCATTTTTTAACTTACATTTTCGTCCTGACAATCCTGCATCATACCCAATGAGTTTGCTCCACCTGAAAAATAGCCGGCGATGGGCGTTCACCCTGATTGAGCTGCTCGTGGTGATTGCCATTATTGCGATTCTCGCGAGTCTGCTTTTGCCGGCGTTGGCGAGGGCCAAGGAGCAGGCCCACCGGACCACCTGCAAAAACAACAGCCACCAATGGCTCCTATCGCTGACGATGTACGCCGGCGACAACGACGAGGCTTTCCCGCCCGGCGGTTCGAGCAACCCGTACTGGAACTCGGTTTGGTTTCGCGACACGATGACAAACCGGTACCAGATTCGGCGTCCGATGTTTTACTGCCCGTCCAATCGGGGCTGGAACCGTGACGACTTCTGGGCATGGCCGGGCGGGCGCGACTCGGTGATGGGCTATTTTTATTTCGCCGGCGAAACGCGCTACTCGAACAACCGGTCGATGTTCCAGGAGCAGGTTCGTACGCCGGTATTTGCGCTGAAGACAACGGATAATCCGCACTACAAGGTCATCTGGGCCGACCTGAACCGAAAGCATCAGGGATCATGGGGCCGACCGGGTGATCCCAATCCGCTGATGCGGGGAGTCAACCATTACAACGATCGCGGCGACGAGCCGGACGGCTCAAACGAGGGGTTTGTTGACGGCCACGTGGAGTGGATCAAGGGCAGCACCTTCCGAAAAAAACCAAGGATGATGGGGTTTTTATTTTTCTGACGCAGACTGAAAGGCGGCTTTTAGTTACAAAGTTGTCACATCAAAAAAAGTTCTTGTCGGATGGAAAAACTGCTGTATGCTCCCCCGCGTCTCACACGGCGTGTGAATGTAAGCGCCATCGTGAGTATCTACAAACATCTGACATTACATTCTCTGAACTATCCCCGGAGGGGTTGCAGGTTTCTTCAACCTGGCCCCTCCGGTTTCGTTTTTTTAGGCGTTTCCCCATCAACACCAAAAAGATATGGCCTGATTTCGGGTTTTCCCTTATCTGTGTGCGGCGAAAAGGGTGCCCATGCAGTATCGTTTCAATTATCAACTTTGCCTGATGCTTGGCCTGGCTGGCTCAACCACCCAGGCGCTTGCCCAAGTCGCGGTACGGTTGTCACCCTCGGACTCGAATGACACCTACTCGCTGACTGCCTCCAATCTGCCCACAACAGGCGTGGCGGTGATCTGGCGGTCCACGGATCGATTGGCCAAGGGCGACCACTGGTCGGCGGCACACGCGTTCCCTGCCCGTAAACTGGAGTCGGCTGCGCTGAGCATTAAACCTAGCGAAACTGGTTTGTCCTTTTTCAAACTGACGTGGCAGGGCATAGCCGTGCCGAAAAACATGATTTGGCTTTCACCGGGCGATTTTTTGATGGGCAGCCCGGAGGAAGAAGCCGGACGCTTCATGGACGAGGGACCTGTGCGCAGCGTGACCATTCCGCACGGTTTCTGGATGGATCAATACGAGGTGACGCAGCAACGGTTCAATGACATCATGGGTAGCAACCCTAGCAGCACGGAATTCACCCCGGATTTGCCGGTCAACAAAGTGACCTGGCACGAGGCCCGGGAGTTTTGCAGGCGAACCACTGAGCAGGAACGCTCCCGAGGCACCCTGCCAATTGGCTATCTGTACCGCCTGCCGACCGAGGCCGAGTGGGAGTATGCCTGCCGGGCCGGCACGGAAAACGCCTACAGTTACGGCGACGAAACGGAGTCACTAAGCCAGCACGGTTGGTGGGCCGGAAATAGCAGGGGCAAGCCGGAGCAGGTCGGCCAATTAAAGCCGAATCCGTGGGGATTCTACGACATACACGGTAACGTGTTCGAATGGTGTCTGGACATCTACACAGCTTATCCGCAGGGCCGAGCCTATTCTGACACGGGGAAGTTGAAAATCCTCCGCGGCGGTGCGTATTACTGCCCAAGCAGCATCCTGCGTTCTGCCTGTCGCGCCGAGGCGCAGAAACCGGACTACCGCTGGATGCTTGGTGGCTTCCGTGTCGTGCTCGCGCCGCCGGTTGACCAAGTGGAGGATTGATCGCGACTACAAGCGCGGCTTGCCCAAGCACCTGGGCATACGGAACAGGCTCTAAATACGAAGAGGGTCTTGACTTCTCCCGGTAAAACCGAACGATGTGCCGCCACACAGGGGATGGGTAACCCCTCCGACAAAGAATGCCATCCGGGTTGCTTTCAACTTTGAACACCGTCCCTATGCTTGCCAGTGCGCCGAGCGGGCCGTATTCCGCCTATCTGCTGCTTGGGGTGATGGCATTATTGGCTGTCGGATTCGCCTGCGCCCCGCTCATTCTCTCTGCGATCCTCGCACCAAAAAAACCGGGCGACATCAAGGAAGCACCCTTCGAATGCGGACTGGAATCCAAAGGCGACCCGTGGGTGCAATTCAACGTACAGTACTACTTGTACGCACTGGCATTTGTGATTTTTGACATCGAGGCGGTGTTTCTTTACCCATGGGCGGTGGCGTTCACCGGACTTTCATTCCCTGCATTTTTAGCGATGGGCGTATTCATCCTGTTGCTGGCAGAGAGCCTGATCTACCTGTGGCTCAAGGGCGTTCTTTCCTGGAAATGACAACTGAAAATATCAACCCGGGCATCGACCTCGACGACACGACGCGCGCGGAACTCGAACGCGCAGGGGTCATCGTGTCATCGGTGGACTTCCTCTACAACTGGGCGCGCGGCAACTCGGTGTGGCCGCTGACGTTCGGCCTGGCCTGCTGCGCCATCGAGATGATCGCCTCGGCCACGTCACGATTTGACATCTCCCGTTTCGGCTCGGAGGTCTTTCGCCCCACACCGCGCCAGGCGGACCTGATGATTGTCTCCGGCACAGTCACCA
>Ga0315328_10001598_pt1 | contig 10535 bp, 4 predicted proteins | sample M120032315metaG_FD_203462 | JGI IMG/M metagenome (GOLD analysis project Ga0315328, IMG submission 203462) | Ammonia-oxidizing marine archaeal communities from Monterey Bay, California, United States - M1 200m 32315 | ecosystem: Environmental > Aquatic > Marine > Intertidal zone | place: USA... | reverse complement strand
TCCGTCAGCGGAGATTTGCGGTTTGGGGGTGTCCATCCATTTCTCCAGCCGCTCGATTTCTTTTTCGACGTCACGTACCGCGTCGAGATAATGCGCCAGTTTTGTCGAATCGGCATGGCCAAGCCGCCGTTTCATATCTCGATAAGATTCCAGAACCAAATCGACCCGTTGCCGATCGGCCGCCAACTTCTGTTGTTGTTTTTTCTTCAGTGCAGGGTCGGGATTGAACAACCCATCGTATAGGGCGCGAAGGTTATTGCTCGTCGGAATGGGCCGCCCAAATTGATTGAAGGACAAAGTGGTGGAACTGCTGTTGCTCCCCATGCCGCCTTCGTTGCCAAGCACCAGGCTTGGGTAGCGAGTCTTCATGCCATGCGTCATGGCCGCGATTTGATCGAACGACGGCGGCTTAACGCTGCTTTCATGATGACAGCCGGTCAGAAACGGGCCGGCCGTGGTATGCCCATCTGCGAGGACGCACGCCGGATGGTCCAGACCGTGCAACACGGTGGTCTCCCGGGTCAGGTCATTGAATCCCCTCATGGACTGGCTGAACTTCATCTTGCCATCGACCACTTGAGGGTAAAAGTTCCAATCACCAGCTATGGAAACGCCGTGGCCAATATACACTCCGAGAAAACGCTTTGGTATGTCGGCAGCCTGGCCGGGCGTCTTTCCGTCGGCCATGCACTCCAACAGCGGCAAGCTCAACGCTACACCACCGGCGCCGCGAAGGAATGTTCGTCGGTTCATACTATTTGTTGTTGCCACGATGAGGCTCCTTGATTCGATCTGCTCCAAAATCGGGCGATGTTGCGATTGCATGGATGAGCGATCTCATTTGGTAACCGCTTTTCTTGAAGACGGCTTGCAGATCGGCGATCTGTTGTTCATCCCGGTATGTCAACGGACGTCCCAACGCATAAGAGAGCATGTGCTGCGTAACCCCGCGGGAAAAATCGTCGCGATGTTTTTCGAACAGATACTGCTTCAACGGCAACAGGCCATTGACAGGACGCCCCGCAATCGCGACATCCTTCATTACAAGGCCCGCCCCGACGATCCTTGTGCGTGGCAGCCCGACTGCGTCGAACCCTTCCATCGCGATACCCCAGGGGTCGATATCTTTATGACAGTCATAGCAGGTCGTGCCCGTCGCCAGATGTCTGTCAAACTTCTTCTTGATCGACAACTCGCGTCCTTGCGGTTTGCCATCTGATGGTTGTTCTTCCAAGCCGGGAATTTCCGGCGGCGGGTCCGCCGGCGGATCTCCCAGTAATCGACCGCGTAACCACACACCACGCTTGATCGCATGTGCATCCTGACCGTTCGAGTGTCCCAACAGGAACGAACCTTGAGTCAGGATTCCGCCCCCTCGTGTTTTCAGTGCGGGGGCGCGCACAAATCGGGCGGTGTGGACGGGCGGCACGCCGTAATGCTCGGCCATCATGTCGTTGAGCATGACGAAATCCGATTCAAGGAAATTCATGCAGCTCAGATTCCGGTGCAGAATCTCCGAGAAAAACGCCACGCTCTCCAGCTTCATGTGTTCCTTCGTTCTGACACCGAGCCGAGTGTTCTTGAAACGCGGATAATAGTTCGGGTCGATAGCGACCGCGTCGAATGCCCTGAAGTCAATCCACTGACCCACAAAATCAGAAACGAAACGCTCGGACCGTTTGTCGGCTAATAGTCGATCTACCTCGCGCTTCACGACGTCATCGGTGATCGGCGTTCTGCTGCCGACCGCAGCGATCAGCCTGTCATCGGGCGGGCCGTTCCACAGAAAATAGGAGAGCCGAGAGGCAAGTTCATGACGGTCGGAATTGTTCAGGAACAGGAACTTGGAGTCGAGCAGGATCGTCTTCACGACATTGCGTAAAGCTGCAGTTCCCGAGCGACCCGCAACCTGTTCTTTTTCGCAGAGAAGTTCGATGTAAATAGTGTCTTTTGCATCCAGCGGACGACGCCACGCCCTAGCAGCGAACTGTTTCAAGCCCGCCTTTAAGCTCTCGCGCAGAATGCGACCGTCTTTCAGAAACGGTTTAGCGACTGGCGGCGGCCAACTGGCATGATAAGGAACCTCAAACTCCACACGCTCAATAATGGCGTGCCCATGCGACTTCATCGCGTCAGGGTAAACGGCAGCTCCGCCACCTTCGCCTGGCGAAGGTCCTTCGTTGCCATGCCGACCATTATTCCCGTTAACCGAAGCTCGCAATCCGGGTTTATTCCCAAACGCCTTGATCCATTGGTCGTCTGCCCGAACCAGGAAAATCGGATCGGTTGATAGGTGCCGACGCGGAAGCCGGTATCCGTTCAACTCATTGTGATTCACGATGGTGAGCGTACGAAAACTCAGCCAGTATCCAGGCGAGCGGTCGTCCTTGACAATCCGCCTGGTCGAGGTTCCGAGATGATCGGCCAGGCTGCCAAACATTTCGAAATGCTGCGGGCCCTCTTTCACCGGAACCTGAATCGCGCGGACCAGCTTGTAAGGTAGATCGCCGCCCTGGCAAAGATAGATTCCAAGTTCCTGCGGTACTTGCGGTCCGCCATTGGCGGGCGGCTCGTTGCGGACGGTTAGGCCCACGCGAAATCTACCGCTGCCGCGATTATCCCGCAAGTACATGCGAAACTCGTGCTTGGGCGGGATCGGGATGCGGAACTTGTCGCCAAGCCAATCCGGGCCTTCATACAGACGACGCAAGTTACGGTACAAAAAATTATCACCCGCCCAGTGGCACTTTTCCCAGTCGTTACCGGTCACGCGAAACACATTGTCGGGTGGAGTCAAGTTGTCGGGAAACACCTCTTGCAGCACCTCGTCCAGCAAGTCGGCATACAGCAGCAAGTGGGCACCGGAAAGATCCAATTCGTTTTGGATTGAGAAACCGTGCTTGTCGATCGGATCGCGGATCAAACGATCGGCAATATGGGTCGGCGTTCCCAAAAGATCCTGCAGGCTGTGAGCGATTTGCTGATTCGTCAATCGCAACAGTGGGTCTTCCGCGACTTGGCTGTCCGCTTCGTAACGCTCCAGCATCGACAGCGCCTGCTTGAGAAACGCCTGCCGCCGCCGTTTGGAAGGTTGCGTTTCATCTTCCGGCGGCATGTCGCCTCGCTGGATGTTGTGAACAACGTTCTCCCACAATTTGTGGTTGTCGCCGGTGACGCTTGAACCAATCTGATCGAGGCGTACGTCGCCTTTGTGTTTTTGCGGTCCATGACACTTCATGCAGTATTGCGAAAAGAACGCCGTTGTCGTGATCGGTGCGGAATGGCTGTCCACCGCGAGGGATTTCGAAGCATTGACGATATGAATGCCAAAAATCTGATTGGCAATGACTCCTGTGCGAGAGCCACCAGTCTTTACCACGAACGAGTCGCCCGACACATTTCGGAAGAGTGCGTACGAGCCGCCTTTTGTTGGCGCCTCCGATTTCTTGCTCGTAATCTGTTTCATCTCGTTCGCGACCGAATGACCGTCGGTCGTGTAGTAGTAGGTCGTATCGCCGAGAGTGATGGAAAGTGCGGAACCATTTGTGGTCCGCGATTGCGTGAAGACATAGACATCGTAGATCGCATAAGGAATCTGAGCGAAAGAGATGCCCACTTGATCATTGTTATCACCGGCGCCGCTACCAAACACGCCGTCTCTGACCATCCTATTGAACCCCGCGTTGTCAGTGGTCCCGGCGCCAAAACCGTTCCAACTGCGTCCCGACACCACGGTCACGTCGGCGGGTGTGACATCCCGCGAGTCATCACGAAGGTTCCGCGTTGTCCCAACGGCAGTCGAAACGTTATTCCAGTTATCACCCGGCACAAGTCCAGGATTCGAAGTCGAATCCACGGTCGTCTTCCGAAAGAAATTTATGCCGATTGACATCGGTTCCGCCCCCGCAGAGGCGACAAGTAAGAGAATTGTTACCACACCAGCAGTCGCGACGGTATTCCTGTGAGTAGTCAATGTTTCGCCTCTTCAACTTGCAGCATGGAATGAAACGCCAGTGCTCCCAGCCCTCCATTGACTCCATATAAAAATTCGCGACGATTCATAATCTAGTTACAGGCAAATATTATTTACTTTTTCAGGGTTCTTTTAAAAAGCGTATCCGCAGCTTCGATCATCTGATCAAACCTCACTTGTTTACCAAGAAACCCGTGCGGTGCGTCTTTAATGACGGTGAGTCGGGATTGGACACCCAATTCCTTCATTCGTTTCCGTAATTGATCTGCGTGCGTGCTGGGGTCATCCTTTTCCCCCGTAAGGAACCAACAGGGCGGGTCATTCTTATCAAGGTAATGCAGTGGGGATGCGAGGCGGTAAGTCTCCTCCTTGTCCTCCTGCGCGCCACCGAGGAACTGCCTCCAGATATGACCTCGTTCCTTAATTTTGGAAATTTCCCGGATGCGTTGCGATAGCAAATCGGTCTGTGCGCCCATCGGCACGGCCGCTTGAATCGCACTGCTGAAGTTAGAATTGCCACCATCGCCCTCAAGTTCCTTTACTCCATTTGACGTTGCAAGCAAGGCCGTCAAGTGTCCGCCGGCGGAAAGCCCAATTGCGCCTATATTACTGGAATCGATACCGTATTCTTTCGCGTTTGCTCGCAGGAACCGTACCGCTGCCTTGCAATCCTGAATTGCTGCGGGGAAGGGAGCTTCAGCGCTCAAGCGGTATGAAATCGTCGCCGCAACATACCCATGTGACGCAAGCGCCTGAGCAACCTTTGTATGACTGGTCTTATTACCCTTCGCCCAACCGCCACCGTGGATGCAAACAATTGCGGGCAATTCACCCCAAGTGCCCTTCGGTCGGTAAATATCCATCGCCAGTGCGCGATCACCATAACTCGCATAGGTTACCTCGAGTTTCGCATCTAAACTGGTAAGTGTCGCCTTGGATATTTCAGCGCGCCCATCAGCGTGAGGTTGCGGCGAAGCCTGTCCTGCCGGCCGGGCGTCCAGCCGCATTTCTTCCTGAAACAGGATCGCCATGCCACGCAGTTTACGGACGATTTCCCGGTTGCGCACGAACTTTGATTCTCCCGGGTCTTTATCCAAATCATAGAGCTGAAGGCTCGGGTTCAAATAAAGTTTCCAATTGCGCCAGCGAACGGCTGCCAGTGCCCCTTGGCTTCCGTGATAGAAAAACGCTTCATTATATTCATTGCGATTGATCAAGGGCTTCCACTCACCGGGCGGATCCCATCGACGCCGCAGTGGAACCGATGCGTTAAGCGATTTCCCCATTCCCGGATGCGGCACGACCCTGGTCTCGCCCTTCAGCAGCGGACTGATGTCGCGCCCGTCAATCACCCGATCTTTAGGAACCTTGATGCCTGCAAAGGTGGCGAGCGTGGGATACCAGTCCATCGCCCGCACCACAGCCCCCGATTCCACTCCCGCCTGTAATCCCAATCCCGGCCCCCACGCGATTGCGGGCACGCGAATGCCGCCCTCAAAAGTCGAGAGCTTGCGTCCGCGAATCTTCTGTTGCGGTGCGCGTCCCGGCCCGCGCCCGTTGTCTGAGGCGTAGATAACAATCGTGTCCTCATCAATATCCAAACGTTCAAGCGTATCAAAGATGCGGCCGACATTGTGATCAAGTTCCTGAATGGCATCACCGTATTCGCCCCAGTTTGAGCTGCCCTTGAATTTCTCACTTACACCCAGCGGGACGTGGAGCATGGTGTGGGGTAGGTAGAGAAAGAACGGGTCTTTTTTGTTCTTCTCGATAAATCCAATGGCCTCGTCGGTATAAAGCTTCGTCAGTTCAGCCGGATCGGGTGGGCGTTTAACCACCTTGCCATTTCGCATCAGGGGCACACCTCCCTTGTCCTTGAAATAGAGAATCTCAACCGGGTCAAGATTGTGCAGCAACCCGAAATAGTGATCGAACCCCTGATTGCGTGGCAGGAATGGCTTCTGAAATCCAAGATGCCATTTGCCGATGCAAGCAGTGGCGTAACCATTATCCTTCAACAACTCAGCAATGGTTAATTCATCGGGATTTATGCCCGAGCGCGAATCGGCTCGATGCACCCAGATGTGGTTACCCACCCGGCGCGGGTAACACCCGGTTAATAAGCCTGCGCGTGAGGGGCTACAAATCGGAGCTGCGGCATAGTAGTCAGTAAAGCGCGTTCCCGCCTTTGCCATCGCATCAATACGCGGTGTCTTGATCTCGCCAGCGCCATAACAACCCAGATCGTAGTACCCCTGATCATCGATAAAGATAAAGATGATGTTCGGCTTCTTCTTATCGGCTCCCATCAAAGGCACACACAAACAAAACAAAACTGTGATGATGCTTTTCATTTCCTAATAGACGTACAAAAATTCATTTGCATTGAGCAAAGCCAAGCACAGGTCAGCGAAACCGCGTGTTCGCGCATCAACTTGATGCGGTTGAAGGTCCGGCTGGTAATCCTGATACTCAAAAAGTTTCTCCACAAAGGTAAATGTCTGGCCGGTATTCTCCTCGTTTGCCGAACGAATCACCTCGGTCGGGTAAGTGCGGGCTTTGGGTTTGCGCCTGGCTTGCTCTTGAGTTGTTTCCTTCCAAAGTTGCAGGGCATCATCAGCCTCGGCCTTGTTCGGCACACGACCGAACGCAAGCCGGAACGCCCGGCGCACCGCTTCGTCATCGCCCTTGGTTTCCTTGAGCACCCGCGCCGCAAATGCTAGGGCGCGGTCGGCGGATTCCTCACTGTTGAAGAGCGTGAACACCTGCGGTGTCACATTGGAGCTGTCGCGCAATTCACAGGATTTATCCGGGCCGGGCTGATTGAAGGTGGTCATGAACGGATCCCGATGGCCGCGTAGCTTCAGGGCGTAAATCGACCGACGATTCCGCTGCGCCGGTTTTGTATCGGGAACATAGCTCGGAGCGAAGGTGCCCATGATCATCCGCGGTTGAAGTGCCGCTTCTAGGTTCATGTCCGGACGAGCCGGAATGCCACCTGGTTTTCGATTCAATTCGCCCGTCACCGCCAACATCGCATCGCGCAATTCCTCAGCAGCCAGGCGGCGCGGCCGGAATACGGCATAGCTGTTGCCTTCAGAATCCAGCTTGGCCAACTGGTCGACATCCGGATGTGTGCTGGCTCGGCGATATGTTTCGGATGTCATGATGAGCCGGTGCAGTTCTTTCACCGACCAGCCCTTGGCCATGAATTCGGAAGCCAGCCAATCGAGCAGGTCCGGATGCGTCGGTTTCTTTCCGGTGGCTCCGAAGTTGTTCGGGCTACCCGCCAGGCCGCGCCCAAAGTGATACTGCCAAACACGATTGACCATCACCCGGGCCGTTAACGGATTGTCCTTATGCGTTATCCACTTGGCCAGGGCGGTGCGGCGCCCGTTCACTTCCTTGGGAATATCAGCCTTAAAGCCAACAACACTTAACGCACCCGGCTCGACTGGATCAGCAGGTGAAAACAAGTCGCCCCCCGTCAGGATAGCTGTCTTCTCTGGCACCATTCGAGCGTCTGGATTTACCTTTGGCTTAAATTGCCTTGAAGAGACATTTTTCTGGGCGCGCGGCTTGCCGTTGTAAACCGTGTAGGCGATGGGCCGGTAACGGTCATACCCCCAACTGAACAGCTTGCTCCACTTGCGCCCGAGTCGTTCACGGCCAAAGTCATTTGGGCTCACCCGCTCCTTTGGCAGGCCACCCAGCATCCGCTTGTTTTCGTTATCCCGAAGTTGGTGATATTTTTTGTGAGTCTCGAAGCCATCCTTATTCTCAACCGGCTGAAATACCGCATTCACCTCGGCGAATTGTGTGTTCGCGAACACGGCCTGCATGGAATAATAGTCGCGTGTCGGCAGCGGATCAAACTTGTGATCATGACAACGGGCACACTGCAGTGCATGGCCAAGAAACACCTGACCGACCGAGTCGGTCACATCATCCAGAAAAAATTGCCGTGTCACCGCCGCCACCGACATGCCTGTCTGCTCCCAGGGCCCCATGCGCAGGAAGCCCACCGCGATAAGGTTCTCCACATTTTTTGCATCCAATTCATCGCCCGCAATCTGCTCGTGGACAAACTGGTCGTACGGTTTATCAGAATTAAAGGCGCGAATGACATAGTCGCGATAGCGCCAGGCGTTTGGCCGTTCGAAGTCATTGGCAAAACCTCCGCTATCGGCATAACGCACCACATCCAGCCAATGCCTCCCCCATTGCTCACCGTAATGGGTTGAGGCCAACAAGCGATTGAGGAGACGTCCGTAGGCACCGGGTTTCTGATCCTTGATGAAGTTATCAATCTCCTTCGGGGTCGGCGGCAGGCCGGTGAGGTCAAAAGTTGCGCGTCGGATGAGCGTCAAGCGGTCGGTCAACGGCGCGGGCTGCAAGCCATTGGGCAGTTGCACGCTGATGAAGGCATCGATGGGATTAGTCGTCGGGATCGGCAGCTTCGGCTGCTTGACTGGTTGATATGCCCAGAGGTTCTTTGGTGCGTACTTGCGATTGGTCCAATCCTTGCTCAAGCCGCCACTGGTTTGGACTTGCACACCACCCTCAACGCCCCATGGATTCTTCTGCTTCAGCAATTTTGCCAACTGCTTTGCATTTGGCCAAGGAGCACCACCGACAATCCAATCCTTGATGTATGCCACCTGCGCCGCGCTAAGCTTATCATTCTCCTTGGGCGGCATCGCCTCCCAGTCATCCTCATGTTCGCGCGTGATGGCCAAATACAACGGGCTTTGCAACGGCTTGCCGGGGACAATGGAAGGTTCCTCACTTTCGCCACCTTTTATTAATCCCACACGCGTGCGCATGTCGTAATCACCCTTTAGCTTCTTCTTTGGGTCCTCACCGTGACAGACAATACACTTGGCCTTGAAGAGCGGCAGCACCTTCCGCGCAAAGAGCACATCAACAGCCACTTTCTCCGCAGCCATGGCTATTTGGAAGCCAAGACCCATCAGCGAAATAATTGCAATCAGTCGTTTCACTTGTATCTAATATTTTCGTTCACCGCCTTTTTCGCGGCCTTGAGATCCCGACGGACGATGGCTTCAACAATGGCGGCGTGCTCTTGATAACATTGCATGTAATCCTCCAACAGTGTGTAGGCGATCAGCATCCGCACGGTAATGCTCAGCCAAACCGATTCCAGTTCCCTTGAAGCACGGCTAACCCAATAGCGGTGCATCGCCAGATCGGTTTCTGTGATCGTACTGAGATCCGCGCGCCGGCAGGAATCTTCCAAAGTAGCCAAAAGGTTCGTTAGGTTACGGTCATCCTCCTCGGTCAATTGATCCATGCAAACATCTAGGCAGTGCCCTTCAATCTCCTTGCGCAACTTCGCGTACAACCTGAACTCAGTGTCGCTAGGCGGAGAACTTACACGCACGCCCCGATTGGGGCTGTAAACCAATACACCTTCTTGCGAAAGTTGCAAAAGGGCATCCCGAACCGAACCGCGACTGACTCCGAACCGCTTGGCCAGCGGCTGCTCGCGCACCGGCTGATCATTGGTCATTTCACCTGCAAAAACCTCAGCCCGAACCGCCTCGCAAATCTGCTGACGCATGGAAAGAATTGGCTTTTCCGCAAAGGACATAAGGCAAGAAAACCTCGGTCCCATAGCCTGTGTCAACTTAGAATTGTTGACAATCGGACAAAAAAATCCGAAACACAGCTATTTCAAGCCCTTGTTGGGGACGTAGGGCAGGAAATTAACCGGTGCATCGGGATTCGATTTGGGGCGTTTGTTGTTGCCGCGGCGTTTTTTCCGGCGTTCAAGGGCTTCTTTTTCAACTTTTTGGACGTAAGTCTCGCGGAAGTTTGCGTTGCCGCGTTTTTGGAAAACCTCGAGTATGGGGTCTTTGGTTCGCTTCATCCATGTCTCCAACTCAGCATGCAGCGCTGGGAGGGCAGCTTGGTGTTTGGGGTCGTCAATGAGGTTGCGCAGGCAGTCGGGGTCATTTGCTACGTCGTAGAGTTCCTCAGGCACGCGGTGTTTGTATAAATCCAAACGCGCTGCGAGTTTTTTGTCGGATGACGCCAGCGCGGCCATTCGGCGGAAGGTGACCGTGCCGGTGGTGGCGGTGGCGAACACGCGATCGCCATTGGACCACGGGTTGAAGAGATACAGATAACGCTTGGTTTGGATGGCACGCATGGGGTCGCGTGAGGCGCCGGCGTTCTCGTTGTATTCCTTGATGATGTGCTCGCGCCCAGATTGTTTTTTGCCGTGGAGCAGCGGCAGAAATGAGCGACCATCGAGACGTTTTGGGTATTTCGTGCCCACGATGTCCAGCACGGTGGGCAGGAAATCCACGGCGGAAACCATATGCGCCTCATCGACCGCGCCGGCTTTGGTGACACCCGGCCAGCGGATCATCAACGGCGTGTGCGTGCTGTGATGGTAAAGCTGCGTTTTGGCGAAAGGCAGAGGCATGCCGTGGTCGGACATGAAAATCACCACCGTATTTTTTGCCTCGCCGCTGGCGTCAAGTGCCTTGAGGACTTTTTCGACGCAATCATCAGCGCGTCGCACACTTGAATA
>Ga0315328_10001596_pt1 | contig 10544 bp, 13 predicted proteins | sample M120032315metaG_FD_203462 | JGI IMG/M metagenome (GOLD analysis project Ga0315328, IMG submission 203462) | Ammonia-oxidizing marine archaeal communities from Monterey Bay, California, United States - M1 200m 32315 | ecosystem: Environmental > Aquatic > Marine > Intertidal zone | place: USA... | reverse complement strand
CGGTCCCGGCTCGTTGACTCTGGCTCTGTTGAGGACCGGGACCTCTGTGTCTGCCTTTGAAATCGACGAGGAGGCGGTGGCTCACCTGCAACGTGTCTTCGGGAATGCTGATGGACGTCTCAAAGTGCTTCGTGCCGACGCCTTGGAGATTCACTGGCCCGCGGATGCGACCCATGTGATAGCGAATTTGCCGTACCAGATATCCAGCCCCGCGATAGAACGCATCCAGAGTCATCACGCCACTCATCCTCTCGCATCCGTCGTCCTACTGCTGCAGAACGAGTTCGCCGAGAGGATGACCATTGGCAGGGACGATTCGGCCCTCAGTCCGTTGGCTTTGACGCTGTGGCTGGATTTCGATGTCGAACTAGACGCCAAAGTATCTCCTCATTCATTCAGCCCTTCCCCTCGCGTTAGTTCGCGACTGGTCTCTCTGAAGCCCGTAGACAGAGCTCAGGGGGTGGATCGAAGGATGTTCCGAACCATCACCCAGCACTGCTTCGCCAACAGACGTCGTAAGATGCGCACCCTACTGTCCAGACCACCTAGTCGTTTGAGTCGCATTAGAGGCTGGCACAAGAAGCGCTGGGCAGAGGCTGTCGCAAGCATCAGGAATTCGACCCTCGAATCTTTGCCTGAGGGCTGGATGGAACTTAGACCCGAAAATTTGCAGACTTCCCACTGGGTTGCAATTGTAGAGGCAATTTCGTCTGAATGAGCCGATTTGAGGAGCTTTTGTCAGCGCCTTGATAGAGGGCCCACGGTTCCGCAGGTCAGGGCAACGGGCCACGCGACGGGCTCGAGCTGGGATGAATACTCATGGCAAAGAAGGACACCTATCTCGCGCTGCTCAGACGCGGCATAGACGAGAACACCGCGCACATTCTCTCTGACAGTGGGGTAAAGGTAGGGGATCTGAAGAAATTCGACGTTAGCACTCTGATTAACAACTACGGCCTCAAGAAGAAGGTCGCAGAATCCGTCCTCGATGCCGTGCGCTCGGGCCCGCGTGACTCCGGCAAACAGAGGTTCCTAGCCGATGTCCTATCCGACCGCGGCAAGAAGAAGGTCGACAAGATTGAGGAGCAACGCTTCAAGCGAGAGCAGAAAGATCTGCACACCGAACTGCTTGAGAAGAAGGAACAACTCAGGATAGCGAGAGTCGAGGCATTTCGCAACAAGAAGCTAGTGATGAACAGACTGGGCAAGACCATCGAACTAATCGTCAAGTTGGAGAACACCTTCGACGACGAGTCCAAGGACGAGCAACGATCCAAACTACGCGATCAGCTTGAGACTAGGGGGCTAGAGGCCGCGAGGGACCACGAGATGCTTGAATTAGTCGGGACGCCGCAGGACATAGTCGATTTCCGTAGGAAGATTGCACCTACGATCTGCCTCCACGCATGTCCCTCCTGTGGAGAAGAAATCGATCCACTGGGGAGCAATGTGATTGAAGATATGACTGATTACTCATTGGTCTGTTGGGAGTGCGAGCAGGAGTTCAGAGCCCCAATGGCCCAGATTGTCGAAGATTTCTTGGACAACGGCTCCAGAATCAAGATCGACCCCAAGAAGAAACCACGGTTGCCGGTATCGAGACCTCCAAAGAAGAAGGACACCTCCTCGGTCACCGATTTGATAATCCGCGATCTCAAGTCCACTGGAGCTTCGGCCGAGGAACTTGAGGCCGCAGTCGAGTCGAGCAAACTCTCTGGAGTGCTGATGAGCATAGATGATTGGATTGACCAAACCATAGCCGCGAAGGGCTACATTCAGGCTCAGGAGCATCGTGAGGAATTCATCATAGCAACTGGTGCGGGCGCCACGAAATTCAACAAGTGGATGAAAAAGGCTGGTCTAGTCTTCAACAAGCAAACAGGCAGATGGACTCGCTGGGAAGACCGCTGAGGCAGGTCCATGTCCGAAGAGACTCCGGTTATCCGGTTCTTCCGTGGCTCAAAACCCCTGGGAACAGCCAGAGTGGTGCCAGATGCCCCGATTGTGGAGATTGCTGAGTTGGCGGGAGTGGAAATTCCAACCAACTGCACCTCAGGCAACTGTGGGACCTGTCTTGTCAGACTGATTAGCGGCCAGGTCGACCTGCCCGATGAACTTCCTCCTGGACTCGATGAGGACCTATTGGCCGCTGGGGGCACGCTCACATGCTGCATCTATCCAATAGGCTCATGTGAAATCGATCTGATACCCCCTCTGTAGGTGCTTGAATGGTAGATTGGACAGATACAGATTTCCTCACCGTACTGATTCTCGATATTGCTGCCATCGTGGTTGCAGTCTGGTGGATTTCAGGACGTTTCACCTCAAAGATGCGTGAGGTAGAGGAGAGAATGTCACATAGAGGTCCCGAAAAGGCTGGCGAATCAGAGGAATGAACTATTTATTAATAATTATTAATAAATTCAGTTAAGATTATTCGTTCACCGCTGCAGTCCATCGTTCTGCATGAGGTATTCCTACCACCTCTACATGGCATCCAAGCACTCCTTTCTGTGAGTTAATCTCATTCCTTAGGTTGATTAGATCATCGAGGCAGCACGGACAGTGCGGATGTGGGGGTTTTACCCACAATTCTACTATTCCTGAGTTATCTACCTCCACTCCTCTAAGTATCGACTCGTCTGTAATCGGTTGACCGTGCGGTTCGCTACGATTTCGCAGAACTCTGGCGAGCCTCATCTGCGCGTTTCTCTTGGCTTTGGTCAAAGTGAGAGCACCTCCGTGATCCAGAGCTTTGCAGCCACTACGTCCTCTAGGTCTGTTACCTCCTGCCCCTCTCGGCGTTGGTCCAACTTGCTGCCCGCGAGTTCAGCGGCCCATCCCCCGGTACCCGACATTGTGGCGACAGGCTTGTTTATCTGCCAAGCAAAAGCAATCTCTGAAAGCGTTCCAGAACCACCTCTGACAGCTATACAGGCATCCCCAGCGCGCGCCACCAACATGTTCCTAAACAACCCGAGGCCTGTTGGAATAATCACATCGACATGCATATTGGCTGAGTCGGCATCTTCCATAGGCAGGATTCCGATAGTATCACCGCTCTGATATGATTGACTGCTTTGCGCACCTCTGCACACTGCAGTCATCGAACCTCCTAGGCCACCGCATGCCAATCTACAACCAAGGTCCACTATGGCCCGCCCCAGATCTTCACACAATGTCTCGACCTCTGGGGCCTCATCGAGGTCGTGGGAGCCAAACACTGAGACGATGGGCTTCCTCATTCTACCACTCCGTCAGCATAGGGAATGATTCGCCCATTGTCAGGCACTCCATCCCATCTGCGCCACGCGCCCATGTGTCTTCAGTTCCAATGGCTCCTTCGGGATAGATTACCTTCGGTTCGATGGCCATGGTACCTCCCCTTTCCAAAGGTCTGTCGAAGCCCCTTGCCACCACAGGCGTCTCATCTAGTTCGAGGCCCACAGAATGACCAAGAAATCTAGCCTGATCTGGAGGCATTCCCATCAGGTGACCAGCATGACCCATCTCAGCAGCCATAGCACACCCTTCTTCCCAGACAGCCGAGCAAACCACTCCTTTTCCAAGACTGTCTGTGACGAATCCAGCGACTTCAGCCATGTCATCGAGCTTCTGAATCCACTCATCGGAGAGTCGTCCAGCGCTGAATATTCGTGTGCAGTCGGAGACGTATCCGCGGTGGACATGGACGATGTCCACAAGGACCGGCTCACTCTCGGCGACTCTAGCGAATCCCGCACCTAGTGAGGCCATCGGACTAGCTCCGAGTCCGGCTACGCCCGAGTCGAAGTATGAGGGCACAGCGCCCGAGCGTCCTGCAGCGATGACCACTCTATCACAATCCATCGGCCAAGTCCTCATTCTGATTCGCCCACCGAATCCCGCGGCCCTGCTCACCTTGTCCGCAGCCCCAGCCATTTCTATCTCAGTTTGTCCGAGGCCACCTTGGTCGCGAATCACTTCAAACATCATCTGATTGATTCTCCCGCTCTCCCGGTGCATTTCCAGTTCCCAGTCTGATTTGGTCTCCCTGAGTGCGTACAAGATGCCCGTGCAGTCCTCGCTCTCACCTCTCAGTCCACGGATTTTCGATGACAAGAAGGACCACCTGGATTTCGGTACCTTGCCCGCAAGCATCCCTGGAGCCTGGGTGCATCCTGCTTCACTAAGAGAACCCTCAAACTCACCCATTCCGGTTCGGACTGCGATGGAGTGTGGCGAATCGCTACCTCCAGCTTCGTGTCGAGCCCGCTTCAGAGAGCGCCTAACCCATTGTGTATTCGATATCCCCGAGCCCTCAGCGCCGACCAGAAACAGTGAACTCTGCCGACCGCCAGTCAGCCAGTAAAGTTCGACCGGATCGTCGATTAGTATTGATTCATGGCCTGCTCCAGCAAGCGCCTCAGATAGTCTGGATTGCCTCGCTTCCAATTCCGATACGGGAACCCTCCAGTCCTCGCCATTCGGACCTGAAATACGCTCGGCATCCCAACTCATGCTAGCACTCCTAGAGCCACCCACGAAAGGCATTGTGGGGATACGGAGAGCGTGTTCTGCACCCACAATGGCCATAGAGGGGCCGCTGGTGCCGCCAAACGTGACTACCGTCCTGTCGCTGGACGACGTCCGCCTTGCGGGACGGACCGTGCTATACAGAACCGATGTCAATTCCCCTCTCCATCCGTCGACAGGAGCCTTCCTCGACGATAGTAGGTTACGCTCGACGCTCGAGACTCTCAGGGATCTGTCGGATGCACAGGTCGTTATCATGGGGCATCAGTCAAGACCAGGAAAGGAGGACTTCACCGACATGTCGGGACACTGTGACCGACTGTCTCGTCTGCTAGGGCAGCCTATACAATTCGTCTCAGATGTCTGTGGAGACGAGGCGCTTGAGGCTATCGAAGCGATGCAACCCGGTGAGAAGGTATTCCTAGACAACGTCAGGATGCACCCCGAGGAGTACGGTTCTGAGAAGATAAGCGAGGATGACGAGCGCAATTCCGAGATTGTCACCAAGCTTTCCTCTCTAGCTGATGTCTACGTCACCGATGCATTCGGTGCATCGCACCGCAACTCCCCTACTCTGACCGGATTCGCCGAGGAGATGCCTTGCATAGCGGGTCGACTGATGAACAATGAGATTAGGGCACTGAGTCTTGCTGTAAACGATCCACCGAGGCCCTACATAGCGATTCTCGGCGGGGCGAAGTGCGACGACTCGCTAAGAGTCGCCCTCAATCTGATTGGCCGCGAAGTGGTCGACACCATTGTCATGGTGGGGGTCGTTGGAAACCTGATGCTGTGGGCAAGTGGTCATGACATCGGAAGTAGCAACAAGGAGTTCATCCGAGGTACTATGGGAGATGAATTTGAGAAGACCTGGGAGATGGCCGAGAGGCTGGCCACAGACCACTCTGAACTGCTATTCCTGCCTCGTGATCTTGCAGTCGAGATTGACGGCCAGCGCCAGTTGCTGGAACTCAGCGCACTGCCGACACAGCACCCAATCTACGACATCGGTCTCCAGACATTGATGGATATGCGCCCTCTAATCATGGGTGCCAACTGTGTGCTGTGGAATGGTCCAGCCTCATACTTCGAACTACCTGAGTTCGCCTTCGGAACCATCGAGATTCTCAACATGTGCGCGGAGACTACAGGGGTAGCTATCGTCGGTGGTGGACACACCAGCGCATTGGTGAACCAGCGTGGAATGGCCGGGGAGGTCAGTCACAACAGCACCGGGGGCGGCTCAGCACTGGGCATGCTCTCAGGCGAATCAATGCCTGTGATTGACGCACTCGCGCGCTCGAACGACAAGTTCAGACCACTACTCGGTGCATTGAATCTTGAACCGGCCGAATGAGCCACTGGGGAGACTTGAACTCCCGACCTCCTGATTACGAATCAGGTGCTCTACCAACTAAGCTACAGTGGCATCAGCGCGGCCAACTGAGATACCCGCATAAGAGAACCGGTGCCGTAGATAACGCTAAGCCATCCGCTTGCCTCGTTCATGCATGGAAGAGACTGACGAGGGCGCAGCCCCGGAAGGAACGACACTAGCAGGAACACCGAATGCCACCCCCACTGGCGATGATGGCGGAGCGTACGGCGGCCAGCCCGGAGTACAGTACGCCAAGAGGACTCCTGTTCCCGTTATCATCGGGGCCATCTACTCCCTCTTCCAAGTGCTCGCACTTCTGGGTTCTCTAGCTGTTGTACTGGGAGGTGCTATGCTTGCAAGTTTTGCATCCGAAGTCGGAGATGGCGCCGAGGAGGTCGGCATGATGGTGACTCTGGTTGGCGTCCTTATGCTTGTATTATCCTGTGTGGGTGTTTATGCCGGCATACTCATGATTCAGTACCAGAAGAGAGGCATTCACATCGCATTGGGTCTACTTGCTCTAGGCGTGGTCATGAACTTAATCATGAACGTCGCACTGGAATTGCCCGTCACCGATGGTATGGTCACGACACTCGCTACCAATGGTATTTGCGGGTTACTTGTTGCAATACCATTACTATCCGCGGGCATATCTGAACAGATGGAATAGTCAACGCAGTGTGCTGAGATCCACCATGTGCCCGATGCGGGCATTCACGTCCGCGAGGATACTCTCTAGCGCAGCATCGGTTCGACCCTCCGCGCGCATCACTAGGATGGCCTCGGTATTGCTTGGTCGGCATAGATACCAACCGTCGTCGTAACGCACCCTGATGCCATCCACCGTGGAGCACTCCATGTCCGAGAAGGCTTCCTGCACGGCTGTCATGACTTCTTCCCGCTCACTAGGTAGTGGGACCTTAGTCTCCCCCGTTGAAGGATAGTCTGGCATGAATGAGAAACGCTCTGAGAAGGATGGACCACCATCTGAGGGAGCAGGATCGCGTCCGATTATCTCTAGCAAGCGCGCGGAGTTGTAGAGTGAGTCGTCAAAGCCCGGCCAGCGGTCGTGCAGGAAGAAGTGGCCTGACATCTCACCTGCCATCGGGGATTGGGGATTGTCCCGCAACTCTCGCTTCATGAACGAGTGACCGGTTCTCACCATTTTCGGCACACCGCCAGCAGATGCAATCGCTTCCTCTAGTGCCATACTGCACTTGACATCGAAGTACACTACTCTCTCGTCCTCCGTGGCATCTTCAGGGAGGTTGGACAGGATGTCTGAGGCGAATATTGCCATCAACCTGTCCGGGTGGATGAATCGTCCAGCCTCGTCGACCACACCGATTCTGTCCCCGTCCCCGTCCATTCCGATGCCGAACTCGGCACCTTGCTCAACCACCGCAGTTGCTAGATCGGCCATGTTGTCTGGACGGGTCGGATCCGGAGGGTGGTTTGGGAAGCTGCTGTCCCACTCGCAGTACAGCGGAATCGCATCGATTCCTAGGGCATCCATGAGTCTCACCGCTAGAGGACCTGGGACAGCGTTGCCGCAGTCCACTATGATCCGAATCGACCTAGCAGGCCTGCCGGCATTCTCAACTATCGTGCGAATGTAGTGGTCCTCAAAGCCACCTACTTCGACGTGAGTGCCCTCGCCCTCTCGAAACTCGCCTGACTCAAAGGTCACCCTAAGCTCCTGCAGTTCATCTCCGGCTACCGGAAGCTTGCCGTGACAGATCTTGAATCCGTTGTACTCGGGCGGGTTGTGGCTCGCTGTGATGGCCACAGCGGCCTGCACAGGGAGGTCGACCGTGGCGCGGTACAGCACCCCGGTAGTGGTCACACCCAAATCGAGGACATCCGCGCCGGTGCTGACGAGGCCCTCGGCGAAGGAGGCGTGGAGCTCGGCACCGGAATCCCTGATATCCCTCGCAATGGCCACTGCGGAGGCGTTGAGGTGAGTGGCCACGGCCCGTCCTAGGGCGTTGGCGAATTCGGGCGTCAACTCGCTGCCTGCGATGCCCCTGATGTCGTACGCCTTGAACACGCTCACGGCCCGCTCCAGATGCCGGTACTCCTAAGCGTTCCCGATTCGGGACAGCCACTCAATCAGCGTACTTGTCGGCCCCTAGGAAGTGCAGTGAGACATATTTCTCGTCGCCGACGACCCAACTATCGTGTGGCTCAGGACCGATGTAGAATAGATCGCCCGGACCTAGGGTGTACACCTCGCCGTCCTTGAAAGCACAGGTCGCATGGCCTTCGAGTACCATCCCGAGGTGCTCGACTTCGCAGAAATCCGTACCGGTCAGTGGTGAGACCTCCACAGACCACTTCCAACCCGGTTCGTAAGTTGCCCGTCCTATGGTCATACCATCGAAATGGACTACTTCGAATCGACCTTTCTCAAACTCTCGTAACTCATCAGGTTCCTCAAAACGCTTCAGGATAATATCATCCATTATGCTCCTCCACAACCGCGAAACGCCTCACAGACAATCTCAATTAACGCGCCGCCAGGTAGGTCCGCGACTCCGTAGGTTGCTCTGGCAGGGGGCATGGAGTCTCCGAGCCATTCGGAGTAGATTTCGTTTATTGTAGAGAAGAATCCTATGTCGGCCAATAGGATAGTGACCTTGACGAGGTCCGATTTGGAGCTGTTGGCCGCAGCCAACAGACCATCCACCTTAGCCAAAGTGCCGTGAGTTTGTGCCTCTATGCCGTCTACTGAAATATCCACCTGCCCGGACAACCAGATATGGTCCTTCACGGTGATTCCTGGGCTATATGGTCCGAAGACAGCCCCTCCAGTATCAATCTTCAGTTTACGAGCCATACCTCTCGCACAGGCTCTTCGATGAAATGTTTACTCACTCAACATCTTGATGATTCGGATGTGGCTTCCAGCCACTTGATTGGCTGTCAGCTTGGCTATTGGTACCCAAGCCGCGTCTTCTGCGTCATCGCCACTTCTCGGCACCGCTTCAGGGTCCACGTCAACTAGGTAGAACATCGCTATGATGTGTTTTCTTGGGTCCCTGTTGGGATCGCCGTGGATTGCGAGGGCGACCGGATCGTAGCCATCGACCCCGGTCTCCTCCTCAAGCTCGCGCAGGACCGCGTGTTCTGGGTCTTCACCGTAATCTACGAAGCCACCCGGGAATGCCCATCTCCCCTTCCAGACTTCTGGCTCGCCTCCTCTTCTGATTAACAGAGCCTCAGTGCCAGACTCGCCCTCTCTGAGGGCGACGGCATCCACAGCGACGGCCGGATTTTTGTAACCGTCTCGTCCGCAGGCATCACACTCGTCACTCCCCATAGCGACGCCTCCTGCTTTGGAAGGACTCGAGGGCCTCGTAGAGGTCGTTCTTGGAGAATGAAGGCCAGTGAACATCAGTGAAATGCAGTTCTGAATAGGCTATCTGCCAAAGCAGGAAGTTCGAGATACGCTCCTCACCGCTGGTTCGGATTACGAGATCCGGGTCGGGCAAATCTGCTGTGTACATCCTAGCTGAGATCTGAGCCGAGTCTATCGATTCCAGCGCGAGCTCACCCTTGGCGTGGTCGTCTGCGACTTCGCGCACCGCATCGATAATCTCCTCCCTCCCTCCATAGGCCAGACATACTGTGAACAGGAAGTCGGAATGATCGGCGGTCCGGCTCTCGGCTCGGTCAATCGCCTCGCGCACCCTTGAGGGCAGACTCTCCAAGCGACCCACGGCCTGCACCTTGACACCCCGTGAGTGTATACGCGGATCTTCTGCAATCTCATCGAGACCGGCGATATACAGGTCGTAAAGAGACTCAAGCTCATCCTCTGGGCGCTCACGCATGTTCTCAGTTGAGAGTGCGTATACAGTGAGGTACGGAATCCCCAAATCGAGAATCCAGTCCATCACCTCCTTGAGCTTCTCCTTACCATGGTGATGGCCCATATCACGCCCTATGTTGCTCCCCCAAGCGAACCTCCGATTACCGTCCATGATGATGGAGACATGCTCGGGCAATTCGCTCTGCTTCAGCCTGTCACGTAGTCTGTTGGTCCGGATTCTATCTGTCCTAGATACGAAACTCCATGCATAGCTGGAGTTCACAAGCACCCTTGCCGGGACCGAGATTATTCTGAACCTCAGCAACCACTTGGCCAAACCGTCGATACGACGTCCCAGCGACTTGCGCATGCGCCCCATGCTCTCACCAAATGCTGACTGCGCTAAAGGCCGTCGCCTAGTCAAGTATCTACTCGAAGACGATGTCCGCCCCGTCTTCGAGCTTGTCCAACAGGCCCTTTTCGGGGTTGACGACGACTACTTGCCCAGCGCGCTCCCACACGGCAAGGTCGTGGTGACTGTTGCCTGCGTATCCGAAACCGTTCTCGCCATATCTGGAGACCAGAGCTTCGGCCTTGCGCTTGTCACGTAGATTGTATGTGGCGTCTGATGCCATCACATCGGAGAACAGCCCCACGTGGGCGGCCACTCTCTCGGCCACTATACGGTCGGATGCAGTTGCCAGCACCAGTGTGCGTCCCCTCGCTCGCTCTCCTGTGATCCAGTCGAGGAAAGCCTCGTGGTAGTCCAGTTCTGAGGGATCGAAGACCAGTCTCTCAGCGAGATCCCGCTTCCACTGCGCCCTTCTTCCTGTGAGT
>Ga0315328_10001592_pt1 | contig 10568 bp, 10 predicted proteins | sample M120032315metaG_FD_203462 | JGI IMG/M metagenome (GOLD analysis project Ga0315328, IMG submission 203462) | Ammonia-oxidizing marine archaeal communities from Monterey Bay, California, United States - M1 200m 32315 | ecosystem: Environmental > Aquatic > Marine > Intertidal zone | place: USA... | reverse complement strand
ATAATCCAAAAATTATTTATGCAAAATGGCAATCTGAAGATGGTGGAAGATTTCATTTAAAATCAAATTATAATATGATTGTTGAAATTGAAGAAACCAAAGAATTAGATATTCCAGATTATTTTATTTGGATTACATTATATCAAATTAAACAATTACTAAAAATTGAAAATTTTGTTGGACCACATGTAAGAGGAATTATTTCATATTTGTGAATAAATTGAATTCTCTAAAATTTGGTATTATTGGTTGTTCAAGAATTGCTAAAAAATCAGTAATTCCTGCAATATTAAAGTCAGAATTTGCTGAACTTGGAATAATTGGAAGTAGAAGTATTGAAAAAGCTAAAGAATATGCTAAGGAGTTTAATTGTGAAAAAAATGGCACTTATGATGATGTAATATTTGATGATTCAATTGATGCAGTTTACATTTCTACTCCAATTGGTACCCATGCAGAATTAGCCATAAAAGCAGCATCAGCAGGAAAACATGTCTATTGTGAAAAATCATCTACAGATTCTTTTAATTCAGCAAAAAAAATTGTTGAATGTTCAAAAAACAATAATGTTAGAGTAATGGAAGGTTTCATGTTTAGATTTCATCCTCAGCACCAAAAAGTCAAAGAATTGATAAATGGTAAAAAAATTGGCAATATTGATTCATTTAACGGTAGTTTTGGATTTCCATCTTTTCCAGAAGGTGATATCAGATACAAAAAAGAATTAGGAGGTGGATTTTTGAACGATTCTGGATGTTATCCAATATGTGCAAGCAGAATGATTTTTGATGAAGAACCTGTTTCTATATTTTATCAAAGTTATAATGATCCAAAAAGCGGTGTTGATGTAAAAGGTACATCCATTCTAACATACAAAAATAAAAAAACTGCAAGCATAACTTATGCAAATGGAAATTATTATCAAGCAAAATACGAAGTATGGGGATCAGATGGAGTAATATCACTAGATAGGGCATATTCTGTTCCATCTGATTTTATAACAAAAATAAATTTACAATACAATATAGAAAATAATTGGAAAGGTAGAAAAAATGAAATTATTGAAATTCCTCCTACAGATCACTTTCTTAAAATGATTGATACTTTTTGTATGGAGATTACAGGCAAGGAAAAATCTCCATTGAACTTTGAAGAAGAATTATTGAGTCAAGCAAAAGTAATGGCAGCACATAGACTTTCCAATTCTACTCATAAAGAAGTATGGCTTTCAGAAATAATTTAAAGTCATTTAAGATAACTTGATAACCTTAATTACATTATCTTGATGAGTTTTTGAAATATTTGGAAATAATGGTAATGCTAAAATTTCATCATAAATTTTTGTGGTATTAATAACATTTGATTTTTTAGCAAATTTTTGATATGCAGTATATTTGTGGATAGGCATCCAATATACAGTAGTTCTTATACCATTATCTTTTAATTTTTTGAATAATTGATTTCTTGATAATTTGTATGGTTTAGTTACTCGAATTGTGTATAAATGATATGAATGAGTTTTATCATTTACCATATCTGGTAAAATAATTCCAGGAATATTTTGTAAATTTTTAAAATAATATAATGAAGCATTTTTACGAAGTTCATTAATTTTCTTAATTCTTTTTAATTGTGTTATTCCAAGAGCAGCACGAATTTCATCTAATCTATAGTTATATCCAGGTTCTAAAATGTCAAAAACCCAAGGATATTCACTTGAATATCTATTTTTCAATGATTTTGTCATACCATGACTTCTCAATTGTCGTACTTTTTTTGCAATTTTTTCTGAATTAGTTATAACCATACCACCTTCTGCAGTCGTAATATTTTTGGTAGGATAAAATGAAAAACAACCAGTGTTTCCTAAATTTCCAACATGTTTTGATTTATGAAAAGTTCCAACTGCATGAGCACAATCTTCTATAACCTTTAGATTATTATCTTTTGCAACGTCCATGATTTCATCAATATTGCAAACTTGACCATAGATATGAACTGGAATAATTGCTTTAGTTTTTTTGGTAATATTTTTTTTAATATTTGAAATGGATAAAAAGAAATTTTCTTTATTAATATCTGCAATTATTGGTTTAGCATTACATGCTAAAATTGCATTAGCATCTGCAACAAATGTTAAATCAGGTATTATCACTTCATCATCCTTTTTGATGCCTAATGCCATTAATGATAAATGTAAAGCAGCAGTACAATTAGATACTGCAATTGCATATTTTGCATTAGAGTATTTACAAAAATCACTTTCAAATTTTTCTAATTGAGGTCCAAGGGTTAACATACTTTGATTTAGAGTTTTATTAATAATTTTTTTATCTTCATTTGAAATCCATGGTTCATAAGCTGGAAATTTAATTTTTGCATCTTTAAAAAAATCTTTTTTCATTATTTCACACTTGATACCTAGTATTTATTTGAATTATTGTCCAAAATTTCTTCATATGTATCCAATACATTTTTTGCCATAGAAACACAATTACATTCATTTTGAACAAAATTATATCCTTCTAAACCTAGTTTATTTCTTAAATCTGTATCATTCAATAATTTAATTATTGCCTCGGCTAATTGGGCAGAATTTTCTGGTTCCACCAATATACCAGTTTTATTATGTTGAACTGTAAACGGAATTCCATGAGAATTAGTTGAAATTACTGGTTTTTTAAAAGCAAATGATTCCAATGGTACTAATGGTGATAACTCCCATAAAGATGGAAGAATAAGAAATTCACTTGCACCATAAGCAGCAATAACATCTTCTCTTGGTGGATTTTTTATAATTAAAATTTGATCGGATAAATTGAACTTCTCAATTAATTCCATCATTTCTTTTTCAAAGCCAAAATCTACTCCCATAATTACAAGTTGCGTATTAGACTTCTTTAGATTATCTTTAATTTTATTCATCGCAATAATTAAATTTTCAACACCTTTACTCCTAGAAAATCTACCAACAAAAAGTATAAAATTGGAATTAATATTATATTTAGTTTTAAAATCTATTTTACTAATTAAAGATTTTAAATCTACACCATTACGAATAATTTTTACTCTTGCATTTTTATACATATCCAAAAAGATATCTTTTTCATATTCATTTGCTGCAAATAATTTTGATGAATGCTTTATAATTTTTTTAATATAGAAATTTTGAAGTTTAAAAATTATTTTGAATAAAAACCCTGTTTCTGTCAAATAGGGATGTGTTGTTAACCCTCCTTGGTCAGCTGCAATTAATGGAATATTATTTCTTTTTGAAACTAACCATGCTGCTAAAGATTGAAAACTTCTCAAACCAATTGTATGTATTATGTCTGGTTTATCTTTTCTAATTTCTGAATATATCGAAGGATTAAAGAAAAATAATCTTACTGAAAACCATGAATGTGTTCTATTTATTGTATAATTTTTAATTCGTTCGATCCTAGGTAGAGATTTATTGAATTTGTTAGGACCATTAGAAAAATCAAGGTCTGTAGTGTAAATGGTTACATCATGTCCTAATTCAGATATTTCATGTGCAAGATTAACAGCTAAAAATACGATTCCTCCAAATTGACTTGCAGGTAGCGATGCAGGACAAACTAAGGCGATTTTCATAAAATTGTTATCTATCTCCTCTTTTTAGAGTATACTACTGAATTTATCTTATTATTTTTGAAAAAAGTTTTCAAATGATGTAAAATTAAATTGTTTTAAAATATTTTCTAATCTACCATAAGTTTTTTCTATATTATGAAAAGTAATAAAATTCTCTTTAAAAGGTAATTTAATTCTGGGCATAAATTCTGGAGTTAATTCCCATGAATGAATATAAAATGTAGCAGGGATTTCCTGTTTTTCATAGTTTTTAATTGCATTATGAATAGTTTTTTTTGGTAAAAATCTGAGATAAAATCCTCCGCCTGCAGGTATTTTCTTAGCTAAAAAATTTGTTACACATATAGGAAATTCTATCAATTTACCATTTGGATCATTTTTTTCCAAAGAATGACTAGAAATTTTATATGGTTTAATTTCTGCATTTGGATTTCCATACAGTTCAGTTTTTGCAGGAACAATACTACTATCATAAAGATAATTTGCATCTAAAAGTGAATCTATTATCCAAGAACTATTTTGATTTAATGAAAATGTTGGTGCACGAAAACCTTTAGATTTTTTATTAGTTAATTTTTCAAATTCTATAAGCTCATTTTGAAAATTATCTTTAAAACTATCATCATCTATTCTATTATGATTCATTGTATGAAAACCAATTTCATGTCCATTTTCAATAATTTTATCAAAAATTTCTGGATTAGATTGTAAAATTTTACCAACAACAAAAAATGTTGCAAAAGTATCTGTCTTACGTAACATTTCAAGTATTTTTTCAATTCCTCTAAACATTCTTGGTTCATGATTATTATTTTTAAGATTTTTCTGAATTAATTGTGGATGATACCAATCTTCAAAATCAATTCCCAAAAAATTCAAATTTTATAAACTCCAAAGTTTAGTGTTCAATTTTTTTAATTACCCGTGCAGGATTTCCTGCAACAACTGTATAGTCTGGAACATCTTTACTCACAATACTTCCTACTGCAACAATTGAATTTTTACCTACAGTTACACCTGCCATAATAATTGAACCTGGATTTATTACAGCTCCTTCTTTAATTAAAATTGGTTTAGTAGTTCTTGGATATCCATTTTTTTTAAGGAATAAATTTGCAGTAGGATTATTATGTGCAAATATCATCGAATATGTTCCAATGGAAACATTATTTTCAATTGTAATAAGATGTGGATACATTAAATCAATTAACACATATGGGTTAATATGACAATTTTTACCAATTCTCACTCCTCTTAGTCTTTGCATCTTTATTGCCCAACCTGGATAAGCAGAAGAATAAGCTAACTTATGACAAATCCATGTTTTTGTGAATTTCAGTCTAAGAGAAACTCTTCCTCCAGTTCCTCTTAGATTATAGTATTTCATTAATTCTTCTTCATTAATTTTATTTGGGTTTTCATCACTCATGATATTTCACTTTAACTTAAATCGCTGTATTTTTCCAAATTCATTTCTTGGAAAATCATCAACAAATTCAATCTCTCTTGGAACTTTATGAGGTTCAAGATTTTTAATACATTGAGAAAGTATTTCTAATTTTGTAATTTCACTATTACTAGATTTCTTTACAAATACTTTGATTATTTCACCATACATTTCATTTTTAATTCCAATAGCTACAGCATCCTCAACATCAGTTAAAACTTTCACTACTATCTCTATATCTTCTGGTATTACTTTTTCTCCTGCAATATTTATTACATAATCTACTCTTCCATCTAAATACAAATAACCTTCTGAATCTTTATGTCCAAGATCTCCAGTTAGTAACCAAGTATCTACAATTTTTTTATCAGCCTCTAAATTATTCCAATAATTTTTAATTACATTATTACCTTTTATCAAAATTTGACCAATTTCTAATTCATTTGATGATTCATTTTGAATTTTAATCATAATTCCATTGTATGGTTTACCTACAGATGTTTCTCGTCCTAATTTATCAAAAATCATAAAAGTACTTCTTGATGCTTCTGTTAAACCATAATATGTTGCAAGAAATCCATTTTTTAAAATATCCCTATAATTTTCTACAGTTTTAATTGGTATTGATGTACTATTTGTAATAATTAATCTTAAATTTCTAAAATAGTTTAAACAATTTTCATCTTCCTTTAAAATTTTATTTAATGTTAATGGTACTGCAGCAAATGTTGTAGCATTATATTTTTCTATTTCTTTAAGAATCTTTATAGTATTAGTTGCATTTTTAATTAAAACTAATGTAGAACCAACAAACAATGATGTATGTAAACATCCTAACCCAAAAGAATGTGATAATGGAAGAGGAAGAATGTTTACATCTGATTCATTATATTTTAAAACATTAACTATATTTTTAGTTGTAAAAATTGTATTAGATTGTGTTATTATTACTCCCTTTGGTTCTGCAGTGGTTCCTGAAGTAAAAATTAGATATGCATTTTCATTATTTATTTTCATTAATTTGTTTTGTTGATTTTTATGATAATTTGATTCCATAAAAATAGTTTTTTCACAATCGTAACTAATAGAATTTATTTTGTCGATAAAAATTTTTGAAGTAATTACAAGTTTAGATTGTGAAATTTCTAATTGTTTTTGAATTTTTTCTTTCATTAAATTAGTAGGAATTAGATGAGCTATCATACCAGCATTTAAAATTCCTAAATATGAAATAACAAAATCAATAGAATTTTCAAGATAAATACTGACTATAGAACCTTTTTCTAAATGAGTTAATGAATGTGATAATAAATTAATTGAATTGTCTAATTGTCTGTAACTGATTTCTCTATCTTCAAAAATCACTGCAATTTTATCAGGAAAATTTTCAACACTTTCTCTAAAAAAATCTATAATTGTATTCATTTATTCCTCTCAACAAAATTTAATATCATTTCAGCTGATTGAAGTTCTATTACATCATTATCTGAAATCGAAATATCAAATTTTTCTTCTATCATTGTAATTAAATTTAGTTGTGAAAATGAATCCCAATTTTCATATTCCTTTTGTTTTTTCTTCCAGTTAAATTCAGATTCTTCTAAATCAGGAAAAACTTGTAAAAATATTTTTTTTATTTCAACATCAACATTATTCATTAATTTTTCAAGTTTTTAATGGTAAATTAATTTTATTACTGAATATAATGAAAATAATTTAACCTGCTTTTACAAATTAATTAGCATATGATTGAATCAATTTCAGTTGGTATAGATATTGTTGATATAAGTAGATTTAAAAAACTAGATCATAAAAAAAATTCAAAATTTTTTGAAAGAATTTTTTCGAAATCAGAAATTCAGTATTGTATTAAATTTAAAAATTCAGCAGAGCATTTTGCAGGTAAATTTGCAATTAAAGAAAGTGTTAGAAAATGTGTTGGAAATAAAATTAAATTTAAAGATATTATTACTGACCATCAAAAATCTAAACCCAATGTGGAAATAAAAAATAAACCTGAATATTTTTTCCAAGTTTCTATCAGTCATGACAAAAATGTAGGTGTAGCTGTAGTATTATGTGAAAAATTAACTAGACAATAGACGTTTTTTTGCTTTATTAGAAATATAACCTAATATTTTATTGAAAATTTTTCCTGCTAATTCTTTTGAAACATCATCAGGTATGAATATGGTGGTGGAAAATTGTTTAATTATAAGTTTGTCTGGAATAATTTTGATCTTTTCTAATTCTTGATATTTTTTCTCTATCACTTTTTTATTTCTAAAAATATCAATATCTGCTAGAATTTTTGCTTTAATCATGCCTTTTAAAAGATATGAAAAAAAAACCATTACATCTACAAAAAAAATCTCTAGACGAATTTTATTTCTAGTTGATTCTGAATAATGTGTTAATAAACAATATTTTCTATTTCGTTCTAACCAAAAAAATTTTTGTGAGGACCATTTTAAATTATAACTTGAAACATGCCGAATTTTAATAGTTGGTACAAAAAATGATTTGATGTTTAAGCATGATGCTCTCCATCCAAGATCAAGATCATCATGATATAAAAATAAAAATGAATCAAATAACCCAATTTTTTTCATAGTTTTTGTTGAAGTAAATAAACATGTTCCTGATGCATAATTAATTTCCTCAACATTAAAAAATTCCTTAGATTCTTTAGTACCCTTATCTCTTGCATAACCAAATCCAAAAATATTGATCCAATTACCAGTACTTCGTAAAATATTATCATTATCTATCGCAACATTTTTTCCTTGAAATAATCCTTCTCCATAATTTTTAATCGTTTCTAAAAATTTTTCAATTAAATCTGATTCAATTACGGTATCAGGATTAAGAATTAATAAATAATCTCCCGATGCATTTCTAATTCCAACATTGTTTCCTTCACAGTAACCTAAATTTTCAGAGTTTTCAATTAGTTTAATTCTATCAAATTTCTTTTTACATTCCTTATGGCTATTATCACTTGAACAATTATCAACAATAATTACTTCATAATTTTCATTATTAGATAAAAATACAGATTCTACACAATTTAATAATAATTTTCCTGCATTATAATTAACAATTATTACACTGACTAGAGGGGTTACTGCCATATTTCAAACCAACATTCTTAGATATTTACTGTTACTAATCAAAAAAATTTCTCAAAATGATATTTTTGAACCTTCGTCAAGACTTTAATATAAAATAAATTTTGTAACACCATGAAAATTGGAATAATTGGATTAGGTTTTGTTGGACTTTCATTTGCATCAGTACTTGGTTCAAAAAAATATTCAGTAATTGGTGTAGATTCAGATATTCAAAAAGTCAAAAAGATCCTAACTGGAAAAGCACCATTCTACGAACCAAAACTTGACATTACATTAAAAAATGCATTAAAAAATGGTCTTAAAATTACTACTGAAATTAATCCAGTAGTAGCAGAATGTAAATTGATTTTCATAGCAGTTGGAACACCACAAAAAAAAGATGGCAGTATAGATTTGACAATGATAAAAAAAGTTGTTAAAGAAATTGGAAAAAGTCTTGTAAAAACAAAAAATATTCCAACTATAATTATTAAAAGTACAGTTGTTCCTGAAACAACAACAAAAATAATTTTACCAATATTAGAAAAGGAATCCAGAAAAAAAGTAGGAAAAGGTTTTGGTTTAATTACAAATCCAGAATTTCTTAGAGAAACAAATGCAGTAAATGATACAATTAATCCACATGTTGTAGTAATTGGTGGATATAATGATAAATTTACAAAAGAAATAGAAAATTTTTATACAAAATTTCATAAAAATATTCCAATTATTAATACAAATCATCAAACATCTGAAATGGTAAAATATGCTAATAACTCATTTTTAGCAACAAAAATTAGTTTTATTAATCAAATTGCAACTATTTGTGAAGCCATATCTGAAGTTAATGTAGATACAGTTGCAACAACTATAGGGTTAGATCCAAGAATAGGAAGTCTTTTCTTAACTGCAGGTCCAGGTTATGGTGGATCCTGTTTACCAAAAGATGTTAAAGCAATTATTAATTTTTCAAATAAGTATAAAATTAAACCAGCATTATTACATGCAGTAGAAGAAATTAATCAACAACAATTAGAAAATATAATAAATACAATAAAGAAAAAAGTCGGAAAAATTAATAATAAAAAAATTACAATTTTAGGTCTTGCATTTAAAGATAATACAGATGATATTAGAGATTCAATATCAATAAAATTAATTGATTTATTATTAAAAAAAGGTGCAAAAATTATTGCGCATGATTCAAAAGCAATTTTCAATACAAAAATAATATTTGGAGAAAAAATTCAATATACTAATTCAATTAAAGAAGCTATGAAAAATACAGAATGTGCAATAATAATGACAACAGCAAAAGAGTATTCACAAATTAACAATAATGAATTAAAATTGATGAAAAAACGATTGATTATAGATAGTAGAAGATTATTAATTAATCATAATTTAGATATGGATTATTCAGCAATTGGTATGGGTTAAATATTTTTTATTTAATTAATTCCTTCATTATTTCAACCAGGGATTCAACTGCATTATCATTAGTTAAATTTTGCATAGTATATTCTCTTCCAGCATTTGCAATATCTTCCCATTTTGAGTTATCAGGATCTGTCAAGTATTCTTCAAATTTTTGCTTATAGTTTTGTTCATTGATAAAAATTGCAGTTTCATTATTCTTAAATCCCAATATTTCAGCACCATTTTTTTCTGTAATTTCCATAAATGTAAGACAGTTTGAAGCTGTACTTTCCCAATATTTTATCACAGGGTATAATGAATGTGATGCTATAGAAGTTTGATATTGTCCTAAAAGTTTTGGATAATTATCATTAACATATTTGTGATTGAGGGTTGTAGTATAATCAACATAAGGTAATTTTATAGACATTGTTCGAAGTTTATAGTGTTTTAACATACTATTTTCACCCCTAAATCTAATAATTTGTTCAAATAATCTGGCAGTTAATTTTGTACTAGCAGCAGCACCAGAACATAAAATTTTATTTTTTATTCTTTGGGAAAAAGGAGTTAGATTTTGATAAAGAGATGGTTCAACTCCATAAATAATTACTTTATATTTAAAATTTTTAGGATAATATTTGTAAAAAAAACTTTCAGGTAAATAACCAAAATAATAATCAATTTTATATTTTTCATGGTATTCTATCTTTCCTTTAATTTTAGCATCATGTGCATCATTTATTCTACAAATTACAGGAATGTTTAGATTTTCAATTCCAATTAACTCATCGGGAGAACCCCATGGATGATTTTCCCATAACAAAATAATATCAAAATTATTTTTTAAGACAGATGTATCAAAACTTTTTTCTGCAGGAAAATAAGATACATCTAATTCTTCATTTCTTTTTAATGCATCCATAAAAAAATGGTAATAAGTAGTAGCCCATGCTTTTTTAGACATATAT
>Ga0315328_10001591_pt1 | contig 10569 bp, 7 predicted proteins | sample M120032315metaG_FD_203462 | JGI IMG/M metagenome (GOLD analysis project Ga0315328, IMG submission 203462) | Ammonia-oxidizing marine archaeal communities from Monterey Bay, California, United States - M1 200m 32315 | ecosystem: Environmental > Aquatic > Marine > Intertidal zone | place: USA... | reverse complement strand
CCCCCAATGACCATCCCATCGGGACCAAACGCCTGATCCTCGATACCAACTATTATGAAACCTTCAACCGTGAAAACATCACCCTGGTCGATGCCAGAGGAGCGCCGATCAAGGAGATTACGACTGCCGGTATCCGCACCACGGCGGCTGAATACGCCTTTGACGCCATTGTCTTTGCCACCGGCTTCGATGCCATGACCGGGGCGTTGCTGGAAATCGATCTTCGCGGTGCCAACAACGTGAAGCTGAAAGACAAATGGGCCGGTGGTCCCAGATCCAACCTTGGTCTGATGATGGCCGGATTTCCGAATATGTTCCTGGTTACCGGACCGCAAAGTCCATCGGTGAAGGCGCAGATGATCCTTGCCTGTGAACAGCACGTGGACTGGATCGTCGATTGCCTCACGCATATGAAAAGCAAGAATCTTGCCCGAATTGAGGCCAGCCAATCGGCCGAAGATGGCTGGGTCACCCACAACAACGAAGTTGCTGATGGGACCCTCTATCCCCTGGCGAATTCCTGGTATATGGGCGCCAACATTCCAGGCAAGCCGCGCATTTTCATGCCTTATGTGGGCGGCTTCGACCGCTACAAGCGCACTTGCGACGACGTTGCAGCCAACGGCTATGAGGGCTTTACCCTGACGCCGGCTAGGGAAGCGGGGCTAGACGGGCGATAATCTTCGATGACGACCAACTCGTTGGGCCGAGCCACCTTCAAGTCCGGGCAACAATTATCGCGCAGAGAGAAATATCCGGTCGAGTTGCTGTTTATCCGGCATGTCCCGTGTGCCGATGACGATGAGGCCGGGACTAAAAACAAAGTGCCAAAAATTTCCGCTCGCAGAAGCGAAAAACCTCTGGGGACGCCATTCCCGTAAATCAAACTTAGCTCATACCCCCTCAACTACAACAAAAGAACCATAGTCCATATCAACGTTGCCTATACGGTGCGGCTTGATCGCGAGGTATTCAGCGCTCCCTAAGGCCTCATTCGCCTTATCCCAGCTAGGAAATTCAGCAATGACATGGAGATCGAAAGGCCGTCCTTCCTTGTGGGTGGCTTCGGTTGCTCGTGCAAGAAAATGACCTTCGTACAACGCAAAAACGTCAGCTACTTTCGAGCCATAATTCTCCATAAATTTTTCTTTGTCAGTCAATTTAACCAGAGCCATTGCATAAGCCTTACTCATCTAACTATCTCCTTTAAGGCAGTTATTTTCAAACCATCCACAAAAGTTCAATTCTTGTTTTCATAAATCACCTACTGAGATTGTGTTGGTCAACATACGCTCTGATACAATTAGGTAAGCTACTAACTGTGATAGTGGCACGGTCCTGATTATTCTGTCTATGGCAGGTGATCACAAACTCTCCCACAAACTAACAATCCCATCCCGCCAGCGCAGCCTGACCTGACGCCCACCACAACAAAAGTGCCGCCCTAACTTCCGCCAGGACCTGCCCTCAGCCCTAAACCAAAGCAGACGCCTGTACTCCACCGGCGCTAGTTGCAGCCACGTCAGCACCTCCTCCATCCGCTGGATGGCCGCTGGACATGGTATGGACAGCGTGATCTTCGCGTTCTCGTAGCCATAGGCCGTGTTCGGATCAGGCTTGTAGTCGGGCCAACTCGTCAGGCAGCTACGGCCTGGAGAGCCCCGCCGACCTGGCCACGTCCTCCTGGGTCTGGGCGGTGCTTTTCAGCCGATCCCGAGCCCACTGCGCCTGCCTCGCTGTCAAGTGCCCCCCGGTCCAGGCATCAAGGGGGGGGTCTAGAGCATTTGGCCGTGGCCTGGATTCGCCAGAAAGGGGCTCTCCCTTGGTAATAGAGGGCGCACTTGTGACCGGACCCACGGTCTGATGGCCAGGGGTCGGAGGTTCGAATCCTCTCGCCTCGAACGAGGCTAATGCCCCTAATTTGCCCTCTATCCAGCCCTTCACGCGGTCTTGATCCGTTCAATGTTGCCGGTAAGTAGCGGAAAAGTGCGAGAAACGTGGGATGCGTTCTCCATCCAGACACCTGTCTGGGCGAAAATCCTGTCATCGAGGGACGGCCAGTACCAATTCTCGATCTCGTTGGGCTGGGCGGTGATGCAGTCGCCCAGGATGACAACGTCAAGCGGATGATCGGCTGACCTGTTCACGCCACGTCCGCGCCAGATGATTTGCTGGATTTGATCTTCGCAGATCGATGCCCTGACCTGTTCCGCCAATGGGTCTGGATGGATGTGCTTTTCGACGGTAATCGCTTTGCCAGAACGCGCCGCCAGGACTGCGTCGGTGGTGGGATACCAATGATCTTCCGTGCCGACATATTGTGTGGCTGATCCCGTCAAGACGCTAGCGACCTGTTCCACGTCGATGGGGCGGGGCATGATGCGACCAACAACGATCAGACCACGCACGTCTCGCCATTCATCGCGTCCAGCTATGTTGTTGTGATGTGCCAGGTGCATCCATGCCGGAATGGCGTGTCTTGCGCGGATGCTTTCCTTGACATCCTTTTGAACGCCAAGAAGCCCATTCGCCGCCCTTGCGGCGGCCATGCGCCACGGCCCAGTGGAATACCTTGTCTATTTCCTTGTCTTCTTTCAACGCCGCTTTTGAAAAGCTCTTGCCGACGTACTGGACCGTATGCTGGTGCGGTGCCGCCGCCGTGATCCGATCAAGCAATTCGATCTGTGGGAATATGTGCCGCACCAGGTCAATGCGCAGCGTGGCATCGATATGCAGCGTCGGTGCCGTCCACCCGTCCTTGATCGTATCCAGCCAAGCCACGGTCAGTGCCCTATGGCTCGCGCCGTCCTCGTCTTCGAAGGCCCGCCAGGTCACCCGTCCGCTATGTTCTGGCACGCTGGCTTCCAGCATGTCGGCCAGGACGTGCCACATGCGAGCTATCCTGGCGATGATCTTATTGGGCTGCGCCGGCCGCCTACTCCGCCGCCGGCCTCAGATCTTCCGCCGTATCAAGCATGTCATCAATCTCGACGATCCTGTGGCTGCCCCGCGCCAGGTAGGTGTAGACCACGGGGATGACGAAAAGGGTGAAAAGGGTGCCGACCAAGAGACCGCCGACGATAACCCAGCCGATGTCCTGACGGCTTTCGGCGCCGGCGCCGCTTGCGGTGGCTAGAGGCAGCGCCCCCAAAACCATGGCGCCCGTGGTCATCAGGATCGGCCGCAGGCGCAGCATCGCCGACTCAATTACCGCCTCGCGCGTGCTCTTGCCGCGCCGGCGGATCTGATTGGCGAACTCCACGATCAGGATACCATGCTTGGTGATTAAGCCGATCAGGGTAACCAGTCCAACCTGGCTGTATATGTTCAGTGTGCCGCCGCTAAAGCTGAGCGCCGCCAGGGCGCCGGCAATCGATAACGGCACGGTCAGCATGATGATGAAGGGATCAACGAAACTTTCGAACTGCGCCGACAACACAAGGTAGATAAAGAGCAGCGCCAGCAGAAAGGTAATGTAGATGTCGGCGCTGGTTTTCTTGAACTCGCGCAAGGGGCCGGAATAGTCGATCTGCGCGGTCTGGGGAATAACGCTTCGCGCCGTTTCCTCAAGGAACCTCAGGCCCTCCTCCAGGCTGTAGCCCGGCGTCGGGCTGGCCGAAATCTTGGCCGCGCGCAGCTGATTAAAATGATTGAGTTCCTTGGGCGTTACCGTCTCGGTGATCGAGATCAGGTTGGAGAGTTGCACCATCTCGCCGGTTGCGGTGCGCACAAAGATGCGGCGCAGGACGTCCGGGTTGGTGCGGTCGACATCGGCAATCTGGATGATGACGTCGTATTGCTCGCCGTCCCGTTTGAAGCGCGTCACCTCGCGGCCGCCCAGCAACGTCTCCAATGTGCGCCCCACTGCCGCCAGATCGATATTCATGGTCTCGACTTTGTCGCGATTAATTTGAACCTTGAGCTGCGGCGTGTTTAGCCTCAAGTTGGTGTTCAGGTTGCTCAAACCCTCATTCGCTTCGGCCTTTTCGACAATCGCCTCGACCCAGCTGGCGAGCGTTTCGTAGGGCTGCACCGTCTGGATCACCAGTTCGATTGGCTTGGCGCTGCGTGACTGCCCCAAGGGCGGCGGCAGTATGGCAAAGGCTTTGAGGCCGGGGTTGGCGCCGACCTTCGGGCGGAGTTCGTTGGCGATCTCGGCGGCCGAGCGCTTTCGCTCCCGCCAGTTCTTCAAATTTAGAAAGGTGATGCCCTGCGAGACCACCGGATAGCCGGCGACGACGAAAAAGTGCGCGACCTCGGGCACCGCCTCGACGATCGGCTCAAAGCGGGCCGCATATTTATCGGTATAATCAATCGTGGCACCCTCCGGCGCCTGGAAGAACAGCCGGATCAGGCCCTGGTCCTCGTAGGGCGCCAGTTCCGACTTCAAGCTGGTGAACATCGGATAGCTGGCACCGGCAACGACGAGACCGACGAGGAGCACCAGCGGCCGAACCCGAAGCGCCAGGCCAAGGCAGCGGCGATAACCGCGGGTCAAGCCGTTGAGGAAATTCTCGATGATGCGGTAGAAAAAATTCTGCGTCTCCGCATCGTGGTGACGCAGGAAGCGTGAGCACATCATTGGAGACAGGGTCAGCGCGACAAAGCCCGAGACCAGCACGGCGCCAGCCAGGGTCCAGGCGAACTCGGTGAAGAGCTTGCCGGTGGTTCCGCTCATGAACCCAACCGGCACGTAGACCGCAACCAGCGTCAAAGTCATCGCGACGATGGCGAAGCCAATTTCGCGGCTACCCTTAAGCGCCGCGCGGATCGGCGATTGCCCGGCTTCGATGTGGCGGTGAATATTTTCCAGCATGACAATGGAATCGTCGACCACCAACCCGATGGCCAGCACCATCGAAAGCAGGGTCAGCGTATTGATTGAGAAGCCGAAGAGATACATGACGACGCAGGCACCGATCAACGAGACCGGGATGGTGACGATCGGCACCAGCACGGCGCGGAAAGAGCGCAGGAAAAGGAAAATCATCAGAACGACCAGCACCACCGCCTCGATGATAGTCTGGGAAACGTTGTCGATCGATGCGTTGATGAAGACCGTGGTATCGTAGGCGACACGCACCTGCATACCCTTGGGCAGGCTGGCGCTGATCTTCGGCACGGCGGCGTGCACCGCCTTCGAGACATCCAAGGGATTGGCCGTGGCTTGCTTGATAATTCCAAGGGCGATCGCCGTCCTGCCGCCATAGCGCACGGTGCGGCGTTCGTCCTTTGCCCCAATGCGGGCATGGCCGACGTCGGCAAGCCGCACCAGAAAGCCGTCCACCCGCTTGACCACCATATTATTGAAGTCTTCCGGCGTCTTGAGGTCGGTCTCATACAATACCGAAAACTCGCGATCCGTACTCTCGACGCGCCCGGCTGGAATTTCGGCGTTCTGCCGACGCAAAGCTTCGATTACATCCTGTGGCGTCAATTTGTATGCCGCCAGCCGGTTCGGGTTGAGCGAGATCCGCATCGAATAGCGCCGCTCGCCGAAGATCCGCGCCTGGGCCACGCCGGGCAGCACTTGCAAGCTGTCCCGGACGTAGCGATCGGCATAGTCGGTGATTTCCGACGGCGTGTGGCGATCACTAGTGAAGGCCAGGTACATGATGGCCTGAGCATCGGCCTCGGCCTTGCGGATCACCGGCTCCTCAATCTCGTTCGGCAGCTTGCCGCGCACCCGCCCGACGCGATCGCGGACATCGGCGGCAGCGCCGTCGGGCTCGCGGCCCAGCACGAAGGTAACCGTAATCTGACTGCTCTCGGGCCGGGTGACCGAGGTGATAAAATCGATGCCCTCGATCCCGGCCAGCGAGTCTTCCAGCACCTTGGTCACTTGCGATTCAACGATCTGGGCGTCGGCGCCGCGGTAAGTCGTCGCAACCGTGACCACGGCGGCGTCGATATTTGGATACTCGCGGATGGCAAGCCGCTGGTAGGCGACGATGCCGAGCAGAACCAGCACCAGGCTCAATACTGTCGCGAAGACCGGCCGGCTGATGCAGATGTCGGAGAGCTGCATGGTGTCGACCCGCCTATTGCTTCCCAGGACCGGGAGCGGCGTAATCAACCACCTTGACCCGATAACCCGGCCGTAATTTGATTTGCCCCGCCGTGATCACCGTATCGCCTTTGCTCAAGCCGGTCACCACCTCGACCCGCCCGGTCTGGCGCAGACCCAGGCTGACCTTGGCCAGCACGGCCTTATCTTCCAGGATACGATAGACGAATTGACCGTCGCCACGTTGCATGATCGCGGATTCCGGCACCACCAGGGCGTCGATGCGTTGGTCGACCAAAAGCGAGACTCGGGCGAACATGCCGGGGCGAAGCCGCCGCTCAGGGTTAGCCACCTTGGCCTTGACCGCAATACTGCGGCCGTTGATATCGATCACTGGCGAAATCGCGTAGATTTGGCCCTCGAAGACCTCGCCCGGTAACGCATCTGGCTCCGCGCGGATGTCGCCACCATTGAGAATGATGCGGTAGTAACGCTCGGGCAGGCGGAACTCAACCTTGAGCGGGTCCAGGCTGACCAGGGTGACCAGTTCGTTCTTCGCCTCGACGAACTCGCCAAGGCTGACCCGGCGCAGACCAATGGTTCCGGTAAAGGGGGCAACGATCCGCATCTTCTCCAGGCGTGCCTTGTTCACCTCGACATTTGCCTCGTTGATGCGCTTCTCAGACAAGGCCCGGTCCAGGATTTCACCGCTGCTGTGGCCCTTCAGGTTCATTTTCGCGGCGCGATCATAGTTCTGGCGGCTCAGGTTCAGCCGTGCCTCCGCTTCCCGCAGTTGCGCTTGGTAGATCGAGGCATCGAGCCGGAACAGCAGTTGGCCGCGCGTCACCGGCTGGCCTTCCTCGAAGGAGATCTCGACGATGCGGCCGTCCACTTCCGGGCGGATGGTCACGCCCTCGTTCGCGACAAAGTCACCAATTGAAAATACTGTCTCTATCAGTGGCGTTGGTTCCAGAGTTATTGCTTCGACGGCGACGATCCTGACTTTGGATTGTGCCTGCGCGGGAGCGACGCCCAACCCAGCGACGCCGAGGGCGAGTACGGCGGCAACAGCCGCTCCAGCAATCGTGCAAGGTACCAAACACAGCCCGCGCAACGCCACGAACCTCCCCTAAATCGGATCTTCCGGGTGGTTTTTCTCAATAACGAACGAAGGTAGCACATCGGCAAAGTCACGATAAGCACAATGAACCGATGTTTCCCAGATGGCATTGAGCTATAGCTGAATGCCGAGCTATGTCCGAAAGTTGGTGGCGGCGATCTCAGGCGGCGTGTTTGATTTGTTTGATTCCGTCCTTGAACGGCACTCCTTCGATGACCTCGGCGAGGTGGCTTGATCCATCCAGATTCCGTAAATCCACTTGGTGTCCACTAACGATAGTGGACACTATCGTCCCCCATCAGGCGAAAACTTTCGCAGAAATTGTCGCAGCCCGAAACAGGGGGTTCCAAACGTTGGAATCAATCCACTAGATTGGGGACCAACTCGCATGGCGCGCCAGGTTGCGCAGAATTTCGGCTTCAGGGCCAAACCGGTCGAGACAGGACAGCGCGATCTCCTGATACCTCCGCGCCTGGATTTTTGTATCCCTGACACCGAAGAAATGGATTGCGGTTCGCTTTCCAATGTCGTTACCCGGTAACTTACCGACTTCACCGAGACCTGCTTCCACGTCAGCGACATCATCAAGATACTGGTACGACAGTCCGAGGTTCATGCAGGCTTCATACACAGCCGTGCGATCATCTTCATCTGCGCCACAAAATGTCGCGCCGACCCGCGCGGCAGAGGCATAGAGCGCACCGCTTTTCCGTCGGTAGCAGTCGAGCATCATAGATTGCCCGTCATCACTTTCCGGCTGAGATAGATCGATCTCCTGACCCTCGATCATCAATAGAGCGGCCTTGCTCATCTCGATTGCGCCCGCCAAGCGCCGTTCGGGTGTCACGGATTGGTTGTCGAGCACCGCACGATAAGCCGTATTGATCAGGTACATCGGCGCCAGATGGACGGCCCAGGCCGGGAATACCATGTGAGCACTGGGCTTCCCGCGCCGGTAGTCGGCATCATCCATCGACGGCAAATCGTCCAATATCAGTGACGCGCCATGCGCCATCTCGACACCACAGGCAAGCGATATACAGATCGTCATGGCCTCTCGGTCAAAGATGCTTCCCGCCGCGATGGACACCATGGCGCGCCAGCGGTGTCCGCCACCCAGCACGCCGTATTTGGCGGCGCGACAGGTCTCTGTCTCGTCCTGCGCCGATAGAATTTCTTCAAGACGAAGCTCAACGGATTGTCGTACGCGCGTCTTGAAGACCTCAAATGTGTTCATCGGCATTCCCGATACGACTGAACTAGGCATTGAGGCCCAGATCGTTCTGATCGGCCGTGTTGTAGTTGGCGTCATACCACCAGTGAATATATTCATCATAGGTAATGTCGGGATAACGTGGTGGATTATCCGCGCCGCAACAAGTTGGCAGGCAGGAAATCAAGGTATCGATATGAGGGCCCATGAAATAGGGGATGGCATAGCGGGCCTGGTCCTCGGGCGGCACTACCCGGTGCGCCGTGGAGAGGAAACGTCCGTTGCTCCAACGGTGCAGCATATCGCCGGTGTTCACGACGAAAGACCCAGGGACATGAGGCACATCCCACCATTTGCCCGAGGGTATTTGGATCTGCAGCCCCGGCACGCCAGATTGTGCCAGGAAGGTCATGAAATTGGCATCCGTATGGGGTGCGAAGCCGTACTGCCCCGGGGTCCGGGGGGTGCGGGGATAGTGCGACAGCCGGAATGAAAACTGGCTCTCTTCGAAGGCGGGGTCAAAAGTATCGGCGGGCAGTTCCAGGGCTAGCGCCACCGCCGGCAGCAAACTCCGCCCCAATGCATCGACGGTTTCAGTATATTCCAGCAAATCTTCGCGAAACCCTGGCAAGCCGTCCGGCCATTCGTTTGGCCCGCCAAAACGCCGACCGGCCAAGGGGTCGTCCGCCGCCCGTTCCCGCCTGATGAAGAATGACTCGTTCATATCAGGCAGGACTTCCTCGCTGACCCGGCTGGTCCGCACGCCGTAACGCGCCATGGCCATATAGCCATTGTTATGTTCATTCATCAAAACCGCCAGCTTGGCGTCCATATCCTGGTCATGAAAGCGTTTGGCCTGGGCGAATGTCCGGTCGATCAGCGCTTGCGGGATGCCGTGATTGACGATGACTAGGAAGCCAATGTCTTCCAATGCCGCCCGCAGCTTCGGCGCAATTTCCGCCGCGCCCGCCGGGCCGCCATCGCCCAGGGGCGCCAGGTCAATCAACGGAATGGGGTTGCTCGAATTGTTATCCATGAAATCGTGCCTTCGTGCCGAGCCTCTATTCACGAAACATGATCATAGGCCAGCAACGAACCCGGGGCAAACTGGACGTCGAAAATGAATTTGAACAGATAACCACCGAAGAAAACCAGAGGCCAGCGAAGCCTGTCACGCCGTGAACCTAAATCCGGCTGTGCCTCTCCCACAAGCTAACCACCCCAATTGCGCCAACGTAGCCTGACCTGACGGCTGCCACAGCCAAAGTAACGGCCTAGCTTCCGCCACGACCAGCCCTCGGCCCTAAACCAAAGCAGACGCCTGTACTCCACCGGCGCTAGTTGCAGCCACGTCAGCACCTCCTCCATCCGCTAATGATATTCGGGAGCAAAGTTAGGCATTCATCCTGATCGGTCCATTATTCAGCGGCTTGGGTCGCTTCCATTTCAGAGCGGATCATCCGTTCAATGGCGCGCCGGGCCGGCAGACGGGCCACGTCGTGTTTGATGTTAATAAAAGTGTCTTTTATTGATGCTGCCATGCAGGCCTGCTGGGATTCCAGAAATTCCAGGTCCTCGTTGAAGGTAAAGGCAATTTCCTTATGCAGGGTTTTTGTTGCCGCCTCGTCTTTCGGCTTATAGCCGTTCAAGGGCGTCCAGAAATAGTAACAGCTGGTCTCCGTTTTTGGGGTGACGCCGTGATAGAGGCGCAAATTGAAGCCGTCCGCTTGTTCCCGATCATCCTTGGCGCCACGGCCGGCTTCCAAGGCACCAGTCCACTGCAAAACTGAAGACGGCACCACATATTCAAATTCCTGCCAACGATCCACCAACGTATCCTCTGAAAAGCCGGCGCCTTTGATGTATGTGGGCGGCGGGACAATGCCCTCCATCCAACGAATGTAATGCACGCCTGTATCCGTCGGGGTCACGTCCATGGTGGCATCAACTTGACCCTTTTGGTCGCCGCCGCCGATGGTGTTGCGGTGAATATAGGGGATGTGGGTCAGATCCATCAGATTATCGATTAGTAACATGTAATTGCATTCGATCTCAAACATGTCGTGATAATGGGGCCAGTTTTCGTGGTCATCGTTCCAGGGGAAATCGACGAGTAGTTTGGCTTCATCCGCCAAGGCCGGGTCGCCCATCCAGATCCAGACAATTTCCTGCCTTTCAATGACGGGATAGCCGCGCACCTTGGCCTGTGGTGGAATTTTCTCCTGCCCA
>Ga0315328_10001587_pt1 | contig 10577 bp, 19 predicted proteins | sample M120032315metaG_FD_203462 | JGI IMG/M metagenome (GOLD analysis project Ga0315328, IMG submission 203462) | Ammonia-oxidizing marine archaeal communities from Monterey Bay, California, United States - M1 200m 32315 | ecosystem: Environmental > Aquatic > Marine > Intertidal zone | place: USA... | reverse complement strand
GCCATCGGCATCATACTCCCGCTTACTCCAGAAGCCATCGCTGTCCTCGAAGTAAGTCTCGTTGCCGTTGGCATCCTGCTCACGCTTATACCAGTAGCCAGTGCTGTCCTCGAAGTAGGTCACGTTGCCCTTGGCATCATACTCACGCTTATTCCAGAAGCCAGTGCTAGCCTCGGAGTAGGTCACAATACCCTTGGCATCATACTCCCACTTAGTCCAGTAGCCAGCACTGTCCTCGAAGTAGGTCACGTTACCGTTGGCATCATGCTCACGCTTATGCCAGAAGCCATCGCTGTCCTCGTAGTAAGTCTCGTTACCCTTGGCATCATACTCCCACTTACGCCAGTAGCCATCGCTGTCCTCATAGTAAGTCTTGTTGCCCTTGGCATCATGCTCATACTTACTCCAGAAGCCATCGCTGTCCTCGTAGTAAGTCTCGTTACCCTTGGCATCATGCTCATACTTACTCCAGAAGCCATTGCTGTCCTCATAGTAAGTCTTGTTGCCATCGGCATCATACTCCCGCTTATTCCAGAAGCCAGCACTTTTCTCGAAGTAAGTCGTTTTACCATTGGCATTTCTAATCTTGATAGGGAATGTAAATGCAATCCCTAGTTCTGTTAGTGTTTCGCTTAGTTTTTTCATAGTGTTTTGTGTTATTGGTTATTGTGATGAAACAGTCTTCATTTGTGGTAAAAATTAGGTAGTATTTCCCACAGATTTATTTCCACTCCCATTCGTTACGATACTTACGAACAACTTTTACGAGGTCGTCCCACTCCTCCCAGTCGAGTGAGATTTTAGCAATGTTGTCTTGCGTATCATTTCCGTAGATGGTCAGGAAAGATCCAGCGGCCTCGTCATCGGGGCCAACTTGAATGCTATTGAAGATTGGGTTCCAGTCAGGACTATCTGACTTGATGCTTACTTTTGTTGGTATTGATTTCATAGTTAGGTGTTATGCTAAATTATCTATTAGCTATGCTTTCAATAACACTCGATAAGTTGTCATCTGAGTATTCATTGTAATCATCCCCCCATATTTCTTCTTTTACCTCATCTAGCTTTTCTCTTAACCTTTTAGCTTCTTGAAAAAGTTCTGAGTAATACTCATTTGTTCTGAAGAATGGGCATTCTTTGTGACGATTTATGATTTCTTTTAGTTTGTTCATAGTGCTTTTAGTTTGTATTTAATTCCGTCAACTTCAACAACTTTACCTTCGCAGGTCTTGGCTGAACGTGGTGTTCCTCTCTTGTAGCCAAGGCTGGTCTCGTGGTAAGTTTGGTTGCCCTTGGCATCATACTCCCACTTATACCAGAAGCCATTGCTGTCCTCATAGTAAGTCTTGTTGCCATCGGCATCATACTCCCGCTTATTCCAGAAGCCAGCACTTTTCTCGTAGTAAGTCTCGTTGCCCTTGGCATCATACTCCCACTTATACCAGTAGCCAGTGCTGTCCTCGGAGCAGGTCATGTTACCCTTGGCATCATACTCACGCTTATTCCAGAAGCCAGTGCTAGCCTCGAAGTAGGTCACGTTACCGTCGGCATCACGCTCACGCTTACACCAGAAGCCATCGCTGTCCTCGAAGTAAGTCGTTTTACCATTGGCATCTTTAATCTCAATAGGAAATGTAAAATCAATCCCTAGTTCTGTTAGTATTTCGCTTAGTTTTTTCATAGTGTTTTATTGGTTATTTAGTTTAATATTATATTTTCAATCGTGTCAAGGCTTTATTTTATTGACGCTATGCCAAACTGCCTCGCCCAGCGCATAGATGATATGCTTACAGGGTGCGCAATAGACTCCGCTCTTCCATTTTGGATGAACCCTGAACTTAAAATGGGAGCAGGTGCAGCTTCCCATGTTTTGATTCTCCTTTAGGTTTATTGTGTAGTTCTGCGAGTCGCCTTTCGTCTCGCTTTGAACTACGTACACCATTTCCTTTACCTTTATTAGCTTCATGGCAATAAGTCTGGGTTGCTAGTGTACGAGGTGAAGATGCCCAGATGCCGCTTAAATCCGAACAAGCCCTCCGCTGTTTGACCAGCTCGTTGCTTTGCCCGATACCAGCGAACGTACTCTGGATCTCCGTGAACTCTGTCTTCCTCTTTCAAATACAGGAACGTAATGCTATTTGCGTCCTGCTCAAGCGCACCAGACTCCCTGAGGTCTGACATAATCGGTCGGCGGTCATTCTTCTCCACCTCGCGATTAAGCTGTGCAATCAGGACGATCGGAATCTTCAAGTCAGAGGCTAGTAACTTCAGTTCTCGGCTGATTTCGGCAATCTGTTGCTCACGTGGAAGATTTTTGCTTCCTCGGATGAGCTGGCAGTAGTCAATAATCACCATTTTCACCTTGTTTTTCTTCACCCAGATTTTGCATTTAGAAATGATTTGAGGAAGTGATCGAGAACGGCAATCAATGTGAATTGGCAACTTCTTGATTTTAGCAAGCGCCTTGTTCATCTTAGATTGCTGTTCAAGGGACGCTACGCCCTCTTCAAGGAGTTTTGACGGAACCTGAGACTCTATGGTAGCAAGTTTCTCTCCAAGCTCTTCCTCGTCCATTTCAAGGCTTACAATTCCAACCCCGTTTCCCATGCGAGCGTTGTGCATAGCGAAATTGATTGCAAGGGTGGTTTTACCAAGCGCAGGACGAGCTGCAACAACGCAGAGCTGGCCAGGGCCAAACCCATTTCCCTTTAGCGTACTGTCGTACTCGGATAGTCCAGTGGGAAGATACTCCTTCTTTGGCTTGTCTGGATTGAGGAGATTGTCATAAACCAAGCTGGCAATGTCGGATATGTCAAGTTCCTCGGAGCCGACAGACTCGATATTGTCAATGGCCTTCTGGATCGAGCTAATGATCTTCTCAGGATCTTCGCTTTCCTGAACAGACTCAAGGCCAAGCCGAAACTCACGGGAGAGCTTGCGAAGTATCTCGTTACGAACTAAGGCAGTGGAAAAGCCGTTCCATTGGCTAGGGGAAGATATGAATTCCGAGTAGTTCAAGATGTCGCTGTAGTCGATTTCACAAGTCGAATCCTTCGCAAGCTCTACGACGACATTAGCCTCCTCTACAAGTTCATCGCGTCCTTTCACCTTTTCGATGGCTGACCATACCTCAGCATTGACGGCACTAGTGAAGCTCTCGGATGTTACGCCAGCCTCAACGGATTTGTTGAAAATGTCGAATAGCTCGTCGCCAGAGAAGATGGCTGAGATAAGATAGTTTTCGATTTCTGTTTGTGATCGTTGTTTTTCCATGTCATTAGTTTTGTTTTCTATTTGTGTTTAGATTAAGCCTCGTGAGAGAACGTTGAATGCCACTGCTGCACATTGCGGAACTTGTCCGTTTCCAATGGCTTTAAGTCGGTGTATCCGATGGGCCACCCCATCAGCCACTCGACCCACGAGGGGTTCAGTTGAGCTTTCTGCTGGGTCTGTATTCCACCAAGTTTTACCGTGTCTGCTAGATTTAAGCTGTGACTCGTTTTCCCGTTCTTTGATAATCTCCGACCAGTCTCCGTCAGGATTGCGTCTGGATGCTCCGTCTCTTGACAAGTTGGGGTAGGCCAAGACCCACATTCGGTCTCTTTTATGGGGCGCACCGACAGCCCTAGCTCCGATAATTCCCCATCGAGCATTATACCCCAACGAGGCGAGGTCTTTGAGGACAACTCCGAGTCCCCTAGTGCGAAGCAGAGGTGAGTTTTCGGCAAAGACAAATCGAGGTTGTATCTCTTCAATGAGTCTCGCATATTCTTTCCATAAGCCCGAACGCTCTCCGCTAATTCCTGCTCCTTTACCCGCCGCACTGATGTCTTGGCAGGGGAATCCTCCTGCGAGAACGTCAACTGTTCCTCTCCACGGCTTTCCGTCGAGGGTGCAAACGTCGTCCCAGATAGGGAAGTTGGGAAGGATGCCGTCTCGTTGTCTGGCGAGGAGGACGTCTCTTGGGTAGGGTTCGATTTCGCAAGCTCCGATTGGATTGTGGCCAAGTAAGAGGTCAGCGAGAATGCCGCCTCCTGCTCCTGCAAAGAGGTGGAATGTGTTGAGTTGTTTATTTTCCATGTCATTAGTTTTGTTTTCTATTTGTTGTTAATGTATTTAGTCCACCGAGCCTCGGTGCGCTTCCAATTATTCTTTTCGCACACCCAAGTGAACTTGTCCCATGCGTTGTTGTAGTCAAGTCCATTGAAGTAGCCTTTGGCGTTTTTGAAGATTATTTTTCTCTTAGCTTCATCGCAATTGACCTCCAAAACGACACCCTTCTTTTCATTCTTTTTATTCTTATCATTCTTGTTTGTTGTTAGTTGATTGTTAGTCGTTTGTTGATGGTTTGTTGATGGTTTGTTAGCTGGCGTGTTAGTCGGCATATCTTCAGATTGGTAAGTGCCGTAGTTGCAGATACTTATCATAGTAAACTTGCTTGTTGATTTGATTGTTAAATTTTCGCTCTTTTTTAATTTAGAAAGTGAGGTTCTTACGTTCTGGATTGTTAGCCCAAGATCTTTTGCGAGGCTTGCGTGGCTAGCAATTAGTTGCCCCCGTCTAATGACGTTTCCTTGCCATTTAGCCTCCTTGTGGTTTGCTGTAATTAGCAGATGTAAAAACACTCTTACAGTGCTCGCATCCTGATACCACTCAAAGTCCTTGAACCCCCTATGTAATTTTATCCATCCTTGCATATTTATCCCTTCATTGTTGTAAATGTTGTAAAGCACCCCGCCACTTGGCAGCGAGGTGCTTTTATGTTTTGGCGTTTAAGCCGCGTGCGAAGCCCGTGAAGGCTCTAGTGATTCCCCTGAGAGGTCAGGTATCGGCGCTCGTCTCTCTCCATTTCTCGGACTTCCTCGTCGTAAAGAGCTTGGAAGTGTGTTGCCGCGTAGTCCATTGCTTGACTGGCATCCTCAAAAAGGTCGTCTTCCTCTAAGGTGAAATACTCAGAGCTTTCAGAATAAAGCTCGTTCAGCTCGTCAACTGCGATGTCGAAGTCAACGATGTCGATCTGCTCGTACTGGGTGAATGTGTCGATGAATTCCTCTAGTTTTTTAGTGTACATAGTTCTTATAGTTGTGTGGCGTTACTGCCTCGCTCAGCGAATAGATGAGCCGCCGTGATGTGTTTCTAGGCAATCAGATACCCGATTGACTGACAATATAGCTTCATCGAGAAGGTCGGATGCCGCAAATGCAGTGTCCTCAAGCTCGATTAACTCTTCTTCTGCAATAATTAGCCTGAGCCTTAACTCGTCAAGCTCCTTATATATTGAGCTGATATCCATATCGTTATGGCTGGCCTCTATTTTTGCGGCTATGGTGATGATTTCTTCTATTTTTTTCTTCATAATTTATATACGTGACCTGTAGGTGTAGTAAAACTCTAAACTACATCCTACTTTTTTGCAAGCTTCTTTGATCGTTATGCCCTTAGATTTGCGCAGGAGGTTTACCTTAATTATTTTGGTAAGGTCGCCTGCATTGTCTGCGCCCGATGCATAAAAGCCATTCCTGATCATGTATGTTCGCCACGTGGCTGGCCGCTGGCTGTACTTGGCGCAGGATTTCGAGATACTTTCTCCCGAATTTACCAGCTTGAGTATTTCCATGTAAGCCTTGCTTGGCTTTACCTCTCGGACAAACTTAGGAATGCCAAAGTCGCGCCTCCATTGCTCGCATGACTTCACGCTAACACCAGCCTCCCTACATGCAGATTCGTGACTCAACCCGTCCTTGCGTAGTTCATTGACCTGCATTACTATTGCCTTCTTTTCCTTTGCGCTCCGATTCACCCGAGGCTTGGCTTTCTTCGGGAACTCAATCCCGCTCACTCTTCCCATCTGAATAGCGAGCTTGTTTTGTGCTGCCATCTTCTCGAAGGGTGAAACAATATCGCCCTCTTTGGAGGTTAGGTAAGCAATTGCTGAGATTCTTTCCATCGCTGGAGTCATTGTTGTTGATTCAATCATTGTGTTTTTTGTGTTTAGGTTAATCCTCGAATTTTAGTTGCTCTATCAGTGCGTTAAGCACTTGGAGAACACCCTTGTAAAGGATGTAGTTCGTTTTGCTCCGTCGATCTATGTCTAGATCCATAAGTAGCTTTCGGGCGAGCCGTAAGCCGTTATATAGTGACTGGCATAGCAGTCGCATTGTCATTTCCGATTGGAAGTCTGTCTTTTTCATGTGTTTATTTTGTTGGTGGGTTAAAAGTTGAAGTCGTCGTCTTCTTTGTCAAATTCTTTAGGCTTGTCGAGGTTGTCGCTCTCTAGCGCGATGCTAGTTACCTTCTTTATAAATTCCGATTCTTGCCTTGCATCCCGCAAGACCATCTGTACCCGCGTTGCTCTCGGTAGGGCGTAAAACATATATCTATTCCATCCGTCTGGCTTCATCTTGAAAACCCTGCCAGTTGTCGTTCTGGCAGGGGCGTGAGGGTTAGTAGTATGGTTGGCTATTTAGGGGCTTAGAATGGGCAATCTTCCTCTGTTACGGGGTCTGGAGCAGGTGCCGGGGCTTCCTCGGCATCGTCCCAGCCGTAAACAAGTTTGCCGTTTCCGACGTAGTTTTTGGGTTGCTTGGCTTCCCGCTCTTCCTTGCTTTGGCTCTGATTGGCTGAAACTTTCTTCCAGTCTTCGTCTGCCGTTTCGTCGATCCAGACATCGACGTTTAGATAAGTGCCTTTCGCGCCCTTATATAGTTTTGTTTTATCGATCTTAGTTACGTCGATTGATAAGCTAATCAATTTACTCATATTTTGGTTTTTTATTTATGTTTTACTTAGTGGTGAATTCGGAGGACTTTGTTTTTGCAAGATCCTTGATGTCTGCATCTCTAGCGAAATGTTCGGTAGAAATCTGCTTCCATGCTGAACGTAATGTAGCTTCGTCGGTGGCATCTGTCAATAGTTTAACTGCTTCAGCCTTGCTCATTGGTACAGATGCAGCATTGCCGTCATCATCCTCGGATGGTATGCCACACGCGCTTTGCAGTCCGTATCGCCGAGCGTATGTAATAGCCGAACCCATGCCTTGAGGGTCAACCTTTGCGCACTTCAATAAGAACTTATTAGAGATAAACTCTCCGCTGTCGTGCATGATGATGGTCTCAACTCCAGCCGTGCCTTCCCCAGAAATAGGGAACTGCACAAAACTCAACCCGTTGCCACTGAACGCATCCTTGACTACCTGTATAACTTCCTCTAGGTTGGCATACTTGCTCTTGAAGAATGGATTTACGGCGATCTTCTTCGCGCCGACCATCTGTGATTGCGCCTTGCATAGTGCTGGCGCTAATTTACTTATTGTTTCTGATTTTTCCATATTATTTATTTCCTTTCTCATACTGGCAGTTGCCAGTTAATTTACGTTCTAAATTAGCCATTGACCGCCAGGCAACGTGCTCCCAGTCTCCGTCTATCATATGCCGCATTAGTGCGTCTAGTTCGTCTTGTGACTTGTCCTTGTCCCAGTGCATAGGCTCTTCTGGATGGTGTTGTGCGCTCCCCTTGTGGCTAAGGTGAGAAACTGCTGCGATAGCGTGAGGGAAGTAGTTTACGAAGCCTGAGTAGATCGGGAAGGTCTTTCGCTCTTCGGCATCTATAGGCAGTGGCCTGACTTCCTCTGTGGGGTTGCTAGTTGCTCCCCATACGTAACCCCTAGCTTTAGACTCAAATTTTTCCTGCGATTGCTGGGGGGCATCGAAGTATTTTAAGAGTACAAGGTCTGTCCAGACATCATACCAATAATCAAAGCCTTCTGGTGACTTCTTCCAGTCGAAGGCTCGGAGTAATGCAGCCTCGTGTGAGGCAACTTCTTTCTCGCTTGCGTAATGCTCGCTATAATTGCGCAATGCCAGCTCTAGGTGCTCCCCTTTGAGGTCGCTAATATATGATTTTATTGATTTCATTTTTTTGTGTTTTGGTTATTTACCGAGCTTGTTGGCTCGGCGTTGTGAATTTTCCTTCTTAGTTTTCTCTGCGTGACATGCCTTGCATAGTACCCTATACCCGTCAGCCTCGCAAAATAGCCTCTTAATGACTTCTGTCCAGTTATACCCCAGGAAGGTATTGGATGACTCGGGAAAGCCATCCAGTGGCACTACAGGCTCAATGTGGTCTGCGTCCATCTTTCCTTGCGGAAATAGCCCCTTGCATTCGGGGCATTTATGGAGCTTGCACATTTTGCCAGTCTCTGGGTTCTTCCCTTTCTTAACGAATGTCTTGGCAATGGCTGCATTTTTAGGCTTCCAGAAGCGGCTCTTGCTCCTGAGCCCGCTCATAATATAAGACCTGAACCCCGCCTCCGTTAAGGTGTTGCCACAATGCTCTTTAGGTTTTTTCTTCATAGATCTCAACATTGTGCCTTAGGTTGCCTCGTTTGTCAACTATAGTCCTTGTCTTGGCGCAGTATTTACCGACTAGCGATGCAGCTTCTTTCGCGCTATTGGCGTATTTCAAGGCCTTGCCCCTATAGTCGGGCTTCATGCCTGAATGATTGTACTCTATGTAGTATGCAGGCATAGGGTTAGGGGTTCGGTGATGTCTTGCATGGTTAGGTGTGGCGGTTTGTTTATCTAAAAGAAAGCAAGACCTGTGGCGGCCAGTGTGTCGCTGTGCGCTGTCTCTGTGTGCGCCAGATGCACCCGCCCGCCTGTAGCGATGCGATGCTTGGCAGTTTCGTATGTGAGACCATGCGCTGCCGCATAGGAACCGATGCTTTGATAGTTGAGAAGGTAATCTAGGTAATACGCTTGGAAGCGGTTTTGTGTGGCGGTTTGCTTGTCCATAGTGATTTATCGTGTGGTTGGTTGTGTGGCGTGTTAATGCCCCGTAAAAGGCTTTTGATTAGTTGCCAAGGGGAAGTGCCCCGTGTGCAGTGGTATTTTCCAAAATGGAAACAACCACTTTTTCTTCCAAAACCCCGTAGCGGTTAAACTACGGGGCAGGGTGTTTAGGTGATGGTGTTTTGTGTGGCGGTTTGTGTGCTATTTATTGATGCTTAATTCCAAGCCAAAGCTCCGTTTCAAGTCCCCCAGAAGCTTGCACGTGTTGTCAAACGTGTCAGCCTTTAGGGTTATTTTTTGCCATGAGGAAAAGCCGCACGGCGTTTTAAAGTTTGCATAGATGTTCCAGATTTTGATTTTCATATGTGTTTTGTGTGGTTATTGTGTGGTTATTGTGTGGCGTGTTAAGGTGCCTTAAAGGCGTTTTAATATAGTGCTTAGATAAGTAACTCTTTTTGTGCATCGGTAACAATGCGCCTGTTACTGTGCTTATTAAATGTTACTGAGACGCTCCTTCCTGTCTGCATTGCTTTCTTCATTAAATAATGAGAAACGGTTTTCTTTTATAGGCAGCAGTTTATAGCCTTTAGATTTTCTGTACATATTTTTCTTTCTTTTTAGGTCTAAAGATTCCTGACTTTTACTATTCCACATGATTTTAAGTGACGCGGCGTTGTCGATACGCGCCACTTGCCATGCCTTGCCTTCGCTCCAATTATACTCAGCCAGACCTAAAGCGCATTTCAGGGTGTGGCATGTGGTGGAATCGTGTAAGTGGGATAGGTTTACACCGTGTGATACTATATATATATATTTATCTTTCATGTTGTTTTTTTTTGCGTTTATTTCCTGTTATGTATTTATTGAATTGGTTAATTAAATGTCAATGACTAGGAACATGAGCAAAGCGCCTAAAGATGAAGCGAGCAAGATGCCTAGCGTGTAAGTGAGAATGTCGAGTGTTTTCATGGTGTTGAAGGCGGTTTGAAAGATCCGCAAACTTGTTTAGTATTGGTTATTGATGGCGGTTTGTTAATCAGTGAGAAATACAGGGTAGTTTTTCTCACTCCTATATTTCGCAAGTGCTTGTTATCCAGATATTTTAGTCTCCTTGGTAAATGGCAGTGTGCGCACAGGTGCAGTTCACCCCTTGGATGCTAATAAATGGGTCTTCCATGCTCACGGAATAAATGAGTGAACCGTTTTTGCCTTCCTTGCCGAGCAGCAGCTGAACTGCTTCGTCAAAAGACCACCCGACGCTTTCGGTATAGGTTGTATTATTGCATTCGGTAATTGTTATGTTATTGTATTCGTTCATGTGTTATAAAGGCGGTTTGAAAGATCCGCAAACTTGTTGTGTGGTTTGTGTGTGTAGGTTATTTTTTACTAGGCAGACGGAAGCCAATGTTGTTAAGCTCTCGTTTCCAGTCATCCGTGAATTTGCATTCGTTCATATAAGATGCGGTTTTATCTGGTAGGCTGGCGATTCTAGCGGAGCCCGTGCAGGTCGAGAAAGAGCGGATAGCAGCTTTATCCCATCCACCGAACGCTTTGTTGAGTATATTCTCAATATTCGACAAGCAAGGGGCATGCACCGTAAAGCTTTTTCCGTTTCTTGGGTTTTCAATTTGCACAGCGTGGTAAACATTTCCGTACGTGCATCGCTTCGTGTATGTGTGAGTCAGTAGTGTCTTTGTTTTCATGTGATTAAAAGCGGTTTGAAAGCTCCGCAAGCTTTTTAGGTGTGTTATTGTGTGGCGGTTTGCCGTTGGTAACATAAATTGCTTG
>Ga0315328_10001579_pt1 | contig 10612 bp, 7 predicted proteins | sample M120032315metaG_FD_203462 | JGI IMG/M metagenome (GOLD analysis project Ga0315328, IMG submission 203462) | Ammonia-oxidizing marine archaeal communities from Monterey Bay, California, United States - M1 200m 32315 | ecosystem: Environmental > Aquatic > Marine > Intertidal zone | place: USA... | reverse complement strand
AACTTTGATCCAGAAGGAATCTTGATACCAGTGTTCTGGTTCAGAGTTATGGTGACTTCCACTTCGGCACGACTTCCCTCGTCTTTAGTAACTCCGAGAAGTCTGGCGGTTCCCTCCATCAAGCGCGGAGGAATACGGTTAAAATGAGACACTGCCAAATGGTTCATATAGGCAGCAGCTTGGAGTAGCGCATCCTCAGGGGTTCCCTGTCGAACTTTAAATTCGGGAACAGTAAGGCGTGCGAGTTCGATAGCACCGACATAAATGTCCCCAGGAGTTACATCCTCAGGGATCATGTCAACGTATGGACTGAAATCTGCTGGCATGCTGCTATCCCCGCTGTGTGAATGAAAAGTTGATTATATTTTTACCGTTTTCGATATCTAGTTCTGTTTCGACGGAAATAATTTTGATTTCTGGAACGTATCGTCCTGCATGTAATAGAAACTGACCACGGTCGATGGACTTGAAGGTGGGATCCATAATCCCGAAATCAGGAGTAAGTGGATGAACTCCGGGCTCAGTTCGTGCAGCAACCGCTAGCATTTGACGGTAATAGTCGTCATGTCCCTCTACCAGGGTGGTGTAGCCACCTGTGGTTTCAGTGAACGACAATGGGAATTTCATCATCTGCACAAACCTCCAACTTGATAACAGTTTACCCCACGTCAGAACTGTGATTCTGGCCGTTCTCTAGTTCCTCAACCCGCTCAGATAGTTCTTTGACGGCTTCGATGAGAACTGCGACCAGTGACCCATAGTCAACTCCGTAGGCCCTAGCCCAGCCGTTGACATTCTCATGATCCTCTTCGGCGTCGTATGTTACTGCTGATGGAACCACCAACGCCGAGTCCTGAGCCAGGATGCCGTACTGATAGCCATCCATGGTTGGGAAATCTACAGTAATGCCAACAGCTGTTTTCATCTTGTACTTGATTCCTACAAGTCTCTTGATCTTGTCCAGGGCGTCGGTAAGCGGTTTGATCCGAGTCTTGGCCCGAACGTCTGAGACATGGCTGTGCGAATTTGCGTTGATGGAGGTGAACTGTCCAGTACTTGCGGTAATGCCGTTAGTGACATTCAGGGCATTTGTTCCCGATCCCGTCACAGAAACTTTCTCTCCAATCAGGGTTCCTTCGAAAGCTTCCCGTGTGCCCCCTTTGCCATCTGTGTCTGCAGTTGGGATAAATACATTCAGTTCACTATCTAGTCTGCCCAGAATGACTGGATCGAAAAGCTTGTTGTCCAAAAAGGAAACCAGGACCTGATCGCCAACGACCAATGGGTCGGTAGGTGACTGACCTGCGACTCGCATATATGGCAAGTCGATGTTCAGCTTTCGTACATGCACCTTCGCGTAGCCCGCTTTAACAGTGTTTGATGTCGTGGTAGCAACGCTTTTGACATCAGCGATATAAATGCCGCCAGGCTTTACTCCCCCAGGGGCTCCACCGGCACCAGAACTGAAATTTCTTGGGTCAACAGGACCGAGTAGATTAGACATGACTACAAATCTACCGTTGCGTTTTCTGTTGCTGTGAAGAGTCGGCCCGGTTGACCTGGATCGATATCTTTAGCAATTCTTTCTGGAGACCTGAACGAAATACTGACTGGTCCTGTTCCGTAGTGGTCGAAGCTAACCTGACTGATCAAATAGTAACCATTGAAGTAATCGGTGCCGTGAGCAGCAGCGGGATTGGGTAAAGCACAAAACCTTCGAGCCAGATCTATCATTATCGTCATGCCTGGTCTTAGGGCACGCGCATTGAATCGATCCAACTGAACTGAGCCTTGCACTTCCAAGGGGTTATTGTCCGAGCGTGTCATCCTCGGTAATGCCATCATTCGAAAAACATCCAAACTTCCCGCGTCGGCAAGCATTGGGGGATAGGCCATATGGATGAAGTTCATGCCACTTCGTTTAATCCCAGTTGTCCCTGGGCTAATTTCCACATTCGGGTCGTGCTCCATTCCCCAACGACCCAACAGCCATCTCTGCGTACCGAAAAATAGAGTGTTGTCCGTCTCGAACAACATAAATCTTGTCTGTTCGTCTTCCTTTGCAGAACTTGACGCAATTCTCGTCATTACGTCCCACGCACTTTCCTTTTTGTCTGCGTTGGATTGCCAATTCCCACCAGCTTCGGTCGTGTGCTGAACGGTTCCTGAGCTAGACAAGCCTGCCCAGGCGGCGGCAGCCTCGATGAAGGCGGAACCGCCCAGACCGCCGATGGTCGACGGGTTCCTATTTCGCTTCAATTGTTGCACCCCTTTGGGACGCAACATAACTGTCCAAACAGCCCCCACACCAGGTCCAGGACCCATAGTTGCACTGGCAACTTCCATCCGATACCAGATTCTACTATTTTCTTCAAATACTGTTCCTGCGGGTTTATCTAGCCCACTGTGGGTAAAGCTCCGGTACCAAACTGTTCTGGCTATTGCGAAATAGTTGCTATTAGCTAATTCGAAATCTGGGTCGTGTACTTCTACAGTCACTTGTGACGTTATATCCATACTGTACGAAACCTGGACGGACAAGACTGCTTCGGTAATGTCGCTTCTTCCACCGATTAACTGAGAGTCATCCCATTTAAGGTCTGCTTCGCGAGGTCCGGTCAACTCGTCGTTGATAGGCATTGTTTATTCTCCCTGTTACACCGGCGGGAAAGTTGCTGTAGTTACTGGAGTTGTCTGTAGACCAGTAGCATCTCTCTGTTTCCACGATCTGACTTCCGGATTTTGGTCAGTCCATAGCGGATCTGATGGGACTTCGTCATCAGCGTTTGGTGCCGGAACAGTCGGGCCAGTCAAAATGGGCATGCCCATTTCGACAACTTTCATCGTTTCGATCGGTATTTCTTGCAAAGTCATACTGCATTGCGCAGCAGTAATTTCCTTGTTGCCCTCGTTGACTGTCCGACGTGCCGACTTCACAGTGAAGTTGGCTATCACGAACTGCATGTTTTTTCCCTCCTGAGCGCGTCTCATTTGCATAGAGAACAGCTGATCCATACCAAAAATGGAAACCGGTAGAGGACGTTGAGCCATCCGTCGAAGCTGCTCGATGTCCTCATCCACAGAATTGAAAAGTCCGTCGCCTCTACCGGGCTCACCATCCAACTCGGAGGCAATGAGAAAATCAAACTGAACTTTCATCAAGGCCCAATCGGACCACTCAACAATGGGGAAATCTCCCTTTCGTGGGATTTCAACCCATCGTGATCCCAAACCTTGATAGCTGACCTGATTGGGTATATGTCGAAAAAAGTACCGGTCTGGTTCGTCCAACATGCTACCGACTTGGACCATGTGGGGACGCTGATCTTCACCGCGACCTGCGGGTTTGGTGTATCCGATTGGTGCACGAACAACCAGTTTGGTAACTGCCGGAGTAGGGGGAGTGAGCTTAGGGGCAGGGGGGCTGGGAGAAGCTGATACTTCTCCAGTCTTTTCTGCTCGGTCTAGCCCCAGGTTCATTCCCAGTGGCTCTTCGGTGGGATCGAAATACCAATCGATTTGTTCTTTTGAATATCCTGCCTTTTCGAGTGCTGCAACGATGTCAACTTTCATACCGCCGCCGACCAACTGGGTCATATTCAGCGGAGAACCTTTGATCGGCACCCCTCTAGCAATTGCATTCATCGCATCGCGGTCTTGAGAGATTTTGCTAGCGATACGATCCCATTTTGAGAATGACTCGACAAAAACACCAATTGCGGATCGGTCGCCGGGCAGATTTTCTATAACGTCTCCGCGAGTTCTACTCCCATCGGCTTGACGACGTGAGTGACCTGGGAGTTTTGTAATCGTGCTGCCTCCCAAACTGGAGGAGGGAACGGGCTTATTATCCTCCCACAGAGTGTATTCCTGCCAGGTCATGGCCTTGTAGGTGACGTATTCCCTAATATGGAGTGCATCCCTGGTAAACCACCCGCGAGTCCAACCTTTGCCTACATGTTTGGTCCAATAAAAAAGTTGCGTATCCTCTTCATGACCGTTAGCGGGGGTCTCAATATAGTCCCAATAACCGATGGGGACTTCTGCTGTTCCGCCTTCCTGCCAGAAGGTTTCAGCAACTTTGGTCCACAACATCTCTGTTCTGTACCATGTGCCACCACCAGACTGAGATTCAACTACTACCAAACCAATCAAATCTGTACACCTGTATACGTCTCCTATCCAACCACCTGCTGCAGCGTCTGACACTGTTGCATATGCTTCACCTGGCCCGAAGAATTTATGCTGAGCCAACGTGCCTCTCACCATGCTCATCCCGCCAAAACTGCTGACGTTGTCCTGAAGGCTATCTCCGTGCAGAGCAAGGCTGCCCAAGGGTGCGATCTCGCCCCGGGTGAGCCATTTTTTTCCAGACCATCGATTTGCTGGCATATCAAGCCCTCTCAATCATGTCAACCGAACGGCGGTCAATTCGATCCATTACCTCATCAGCGATTTCTGACGGAGTGGCATTATCTCCGCCAGTAACATTGATCACATAGCTGTTGGAAGTGCCACCGGCTCCCTCGCCCCCTCCGGGAACGCCATGAAGGTGGCGAGTCTTGGAGATCCCATGCATTTCTGCGTATCCGCCAGCATTTCGGATGTCGGTCTGAAGAGCACCAAGACTGCTTCCATAGAAATCTTGTGCCCCTCCAAATCTGTGATCTGAATTGCGTGAACGACCCAGCATGTCTTTCATGTTGAGCATTCCGCGACGAGGAGTCGCCGTGTCGCCCTGCCCCAGTCCGGCAATAAGCTCCTTCACGGCATCAGCAAAAGTTTTTACAGCGCCTTCAAACACATCTGTGTGCTCAGCCATATCGTCCTTTGTCATCTTCATGAGACCATCGAACATTGTGATGTCGAGACCAGCAGCAGCGAGAAGCTTTTTGATGTCATCGATGTTTTTCATCGTTCCATCTTCGTTGTAGAAGGTTCCCTCATTCAGAATTCCTGATGCTTCAAGCTGATCCATGGTTACGTCCGCCATCGAACTACGGACACCTTCCTGGGTAAAGCCCTTCAGCCCACCCTGTGTCAGCCGAGCGAAGACGGAGGAACCGGCGTCAACCTTCTGCATCGTTACATCGGCTCCGAGCTGTTGCACGAACGCGGCCCATCCCGGAATGGCCATGAGTTCGGCTTCCCTCCCAGCGAAGGGCCCGTCAGGTCCATAGGCCGTACCACCCTCTTTAAGAGCGTTGTACATACCGCGTTCGCCAGCCGTCTGGGTTGGGGCCATAACACCCATACCCCTGTCAATGTTGGCCAACTCTGTCAAAATGGAAGCCTGGTCTTCCCGCCCATCGCCGCTGGGGTTCCTAAGTATGTCAACGATATTTTGAGCGGATTCGTCCATCGAATATGGGGCTCGGAGAAATTCCTTCTCGTCACGCAGCTGGTTGTGACGTACAGACATGCGATCAGCGGATGCGTATCCCATTTCCCGCATATTCTGCACAAGCCCGCTAGCGAGTTGTATGGCCAGGGTCCCCCATCCAACTGTCGCACTAAAGAGGTCTGTTTCAGTTGTCGAAGCCAGATGTTGCATTTCGTCTTCGGTCATATCAAAGGCGTCTGTCAATTTGCCGGTATTCTTAGTCATTTTTACGATGACATCGTTGAGTTCGTTATAGTTCTCCGAAGCCTTGCGTCCGATCGCTACAAGCAATGTCCTGTGTTGACTGACGGGAATATTCTCATTTTCCGCATATTCAGAAAAGGCATCAGCGTACTGCGGGTCTCCCCGCAGCTGGTGGAGCCCCCGAGCCTGATCAGCTGCGTTTCCGGAAAACGCTAGTTCGTTGATCGAGGTCATTTGGGAGCGATACCCCTCAAGCGTCGATCCCAGGGCTGACACCCTGGTTGCCCTTGCGCCCGAGCGACGCGACCTCTGTCGAAGACCCTCGACGGTCGCGACCAACATCGTGTCAGCAACCGCTTCTCCGGCCTCTTTGGCTTTCTTTCTTTGTGCCGCTTCCTTTCTTGCACCTGCTGTCATCCAGCCGTAAGCACCACCGACAATGGCACCGCCCAAAGCACCCCACGGGCCTGCGAATTGCATTCCCAAGGCGGCTCCACCGCCAGCACCACCCAATGTGGCCATCATGGCGTTTTGGCTCGTTCCGGCCAAACCGAGTCCGGCGATACCAGCACCGATCATGGGATTCATGAATGAGGCCATTCCACCCAACGCCATAGCGCCTTGAGATTCTTCACCGACATAGTTGCCGAGCATGCCGATTCCCATGCCCATTCCCATTTTCATGCCCATGCTGTTGTTGATTCTGTTACGCGGGCCTGCCCATTTGTCCCTGTAGTTCCTCAGCTGGTTGCCGCCGAATCGACTTATCATGCCCGGTGACCCTGCTGGACGCATCATGTAGTTCCTAATACCTCTCGGATAACCTTTTGAATTCAATTGACTGGGATCCCCACCAGAAGCGACCCACTGAAGTTCCCGTGTCGACGCCTGCTGAGCTTTGGTCATCGACCGCATGCCTTTGGTATCCATTGCCGCTCGACCCTGTTCATTGAGGGGAGTGAGTTGCCCGCCTGCAGTGACACCAGTTACCCCGCCTGCACCGCCAATATTGACAGTGCCAGCGTTTACGTTCATTGTCTGGGTCTGCCTTTGGAGCAGGAATCCGCCAGCCCAATTCTTGAGCCTTCTCAAAATGACCATCGCGCTAGCCAGCAGGCCGTAAGCGCCGACGCCATCTCCTATGCCCCCCAGCATCCCGCCAGCGGAGCGCATCACGGTCGTCAGTAGATCAACGATCGTCCTGACACCTGACAAAACTTTGTTGATGTAGGGCAGGGCTTTGAAGAATAGTTCTTTCAGCTCATTCTGAAACCTACCAAATGCTGCGAACAGCTCTCCGAGACGGGTGCCGAACTTAGAGACCTCGGCCTCATTTTCCTGCAGCATGTCATTGAAGGTGCCGAAGGATTCGCGAATGTACCTGCCGATTTCACCGAAGATGTTGCCGAACATCTCCTCCAGGACCCTGGCTCCGTCGATAAGAGGACGCAGGCGATCCAAGACGTTATTCCAACCGTCGACAAACCCCTTCCAACGGTCACCCATTCGCTTGAACATGCCTTCAACTTCCGGGCCGCGACGAATGAAGCTGACGAACATCTCCGTGGTCTTCTCGGCAAAGCCTGTGAGCGCGCTGAGGAACGGCCCCCTGCCGAATTCGACGAGTGGTCGCCATACCTGGGTCATCCCACCACGGAATGTGTGGACCATGTCGGAGAGCGCTTCTTTGAGCGGCTTCAAGAATTCTTGACCGAGGTCGGCAAAGTCTTGCTTGATGGTGGTCGCAGCAAGTTTGAATTGGCTAATCAGTGTTTGGCTAACAGAACCCCACTGACCACTAACCCCTCCCGCTTCAGCCAATGCTCCACTCGTAATGGCAGCAATCAAGTCCTCACGAGTTCTGACAGTCTTGGCAACTTCCTTCAGGGCGTCCTCCATAGGCTTGCCCATCTTCTGGGCAACCTTACGAATTTCGCTCATGCCCTTCTTGGGGTCCTGAAGGGCGGCAATGAGTTCGCCAGCGTTTGTCATTCCAGTTTTGAGGTCACCTGTGGAAGCAAAGTCCATCAAACCGCGCAACATGTTTTGAGAGCCACGGTTCCATTGAGAAGTTCTGGAAACGGTAGAAAAGGCCGCGTCGAGGTTCGCTGCTCCAGCGGCAAGCATGCCCTGGTCGCGGTGCAGACCCCGCATCACCACCCGAACCTTGTTCAGACCGGTGACAAACTTGTCGTAACCGCCCATGGCGTTGCCCCTATAGGAAAACATTGCAGCCTGCTGCTCACGCATCGCTGCAGCCACGCCCGCAAGGGCAATCGTGGCCCCCGCAGCAGCACCGGACAGCACATTCAGTGCGCCCGTATACGTTTTCATGAGACCATGACCGATCTTGAACAGGCCATGAATAGCCACCATGGAAACAGCCATCAAGGCGAATTCCGCACCGGCAGCCTTCAAGGCAAGTTTGAGGCCACCCAGAGTAGCGGTACCGAACTTCTTGATCAGAGCATCGATATCATCGAAGTGCTTTTTCCAACGGCCATCAGTTTTAGTGAGATGGTCATTGAGAGCTTTGGAGTACTTGCTGCCGATATTGCCAGAAGAAGCCCCAAGGGCTTTTACGGCAGCGTTGACCCGGTAGAGTCTCCGCTCAAGTCGGCCTAGCTGCTGATCACCGGTTACATCTACGTCAACCTTGAGTTCGGTATTGGCCATACGGTGCCACCCTTACCTAAGATTGGCCTATGTAACGCTAAGAGCCAGAATTCAGCTGCCTTTCGCGCTCCATTTCTTCACGATCCTGCTCTATAACTTTAGCACAGGCCATGAGAATCAACCATTCATCATCACTACAATCTAGTAGTAGTAAGGGACTAGTATGGAAGACTTCGGAAAGGCGTGCGGCGTTGACTAGCGTGTTCTGAGTGATTAACTCATCGAACGCTAGTTCGTAGGGTCCACCGTCTCAATGGTGTCACCATAGCCAGCGGCTTCTAGAATTGCCAATGCTGCCCCCTCCACATGCGGATCCGTTCCAAAAAATGCCTTAACAGCATCGGGCACGGGCCGGGTTGTCCCAGTCATACTGAGAATTTCGGGAGCGGCAAAGTTGAGAGAGTTGCCTCCTTCGTCGAAGACCTCTTCTCCATCGATCTGGACACCAACACAAGTCTGGCCAACCACTTGGCAGGCAAACTTGATGGCATCGAGACCGTGTTTGGTCTCCTCGCCAGCGTTTTTACGCCAAGCCTTCATCTGGGCCTGGGAAATATTCGGGCTGATCCTGAGGTACACGTCTTTCCTGTCCGGTACTTCAAGCAGGACAACGTCGCGTTCGACCTTCTGAGAGATCAAAGCTTTCAGCCGATCGAGGTTTGTCTCCTCAACAGGTAGGGATCCCGAGACAGCCTTAGCTTTGGTCGGGGTTTTAGTCTCGGGCTCAGAGCCCTCATCACCGTCGTACAATGGGTCGCTCATAAGGCGTACACTATCACGCACTAATCCCTCAGTGGGGAATCAATGCTAGAAGATGAGAAGTTTAAGCGATATCTCCGCCGCCGGTAACGCCCTGGATGGCGAAAGTTAGGGCAAATGTGGCCGGAGCGCCAGAAGAAGCGTCGCCTTCAGCCTCCGTCATGCCAACAAGCAAAGCGTCGTTGTACACGCGATCCAAGTTCTTGACGACGATGTCGCAATCGTAAGTTCGGACATTGATGTTGTAATACGCCTGTCCGACCTTGTCACGAAGCTGTTTGATCTTGAGTGCGATACCGGCACCCTGATCGCTTGGTGTGGTGTCGTCGTCGTAGTGAGCGGTGAGGGTCATGTCGCCGATCTCGTAGGGGGCGCATAGCACCTTCGGGAACTTGTCCCCACCTTCGTAAATCTTCTCGACGGCAGCCGTGATTTCCCCACCAGACATCTGAGCGAACTTGAACTGTTCCCACTTGGGGTGGTTCGTGTCCACTGGTGCAATGTCTGCAAGTACCTGTCGTTGTGAAACCTTGGCCATTTGTTAGCCCTCCCTATACCACTGAGTTCGTCAGGTTGGATTTGACGATGTCGACTTCGATTTTGTCGCCGACACTTGACACCCTGATTCCGACCTTTGCCTTGACAAGACCGTCAGCAAGCTGGGTGACAGGGTTGATCGAGCTATTGCAAACTACGGTATAACCCTTGTCAATTTGCTTGCCATTGGCGTCAAAGGCTTCGTAGAGAGCGCCCTTGAGGCGGAGCGGCTCCAGAATCGCAACCAGCTTGGCCTCAACGCTTGTGAAGATAGTGTTCCGACCGTCAATCGTTGCGAAGATGAGATCTTCGAGAGCGACATTGGCCTGAGTCACAACTCCATTGACCGTGTCCTGGCCCGTGATGTAACGGAAGTTGCTCGTATCGCCGGACATCGAGCGGGCTCCATAAATGCGAAGCGCGCCGTTGATCACCCGGAGAGCGTTAACCAAGGCAACGTCCAACGTGTCTCCTGAAACCTGGTCAATTTCTGTTTCGGTGGATACGACCCAGCGAGCGTTCGAAATGAGACCAGCAGGAGCCTGTTGTGGACCAATCTGATTGTGGGCCCGTGCCCGAGCGGCTGCAACATAGCCATCAGGCGGAATCAAACGAGTTACACCGGCAGTTGAAGTCGGTACGTTGATCCACGGGTAGTAGCAGGCTGCGTGCTCGGTGTTCGTTTCGGAAGCAGTAATAGTTTCGCCAAATGTTTCCATCTGCGCCACGGTCTGTGAAGCAGCTGGATGAACCAAAGCGATTCGGTTGTAGGTATTGGCGTGAGCGATGAGACCCTGATAGGTGGCTGTGGCCGCAGACTCAGGGTTGGAGACGCAACCAGTGCCATAAGCATGGTTGAAGAGCGTCAGACCCGCCGTGTAATGGCTGGTTGTGATGTTCGAGCGGTCATCGGTAGAAGCTGTGGTTCCACCGGTGGGCTGATCCGAGTAGGTCAGTGCCGTAGAGGCCAGAACAGCAGGAAGGTTGGAGCCGAGGGCTGCAGCAACCACATACTTGGAAGCGACGCTGCTGCCGTTGACCTTGCCAATAACT
>Ga0315328_10001577_pt1 | contig 10615 bp, 10 predicted proteins | sample M120032315metaG_FD_203462 | JGI IMG/M metagenome (GOLD analysis project Ga0315328, IMG submission 203462) | Ammonia-oxidizing marine archaeal communities from Monterey Bay, California, United States - M1 200m 32315 | ecosystem: Environmental > Aquatic > Marine > Intertidal zone | place: USA... | reverse complement strand
ACCGATGAGAGAGCATATTCTTGCTGTCATCGCATCCAGCTGAAGCGCCTCTCCACCACCCTCAACCATCCGGAAGTCACACTCAGCCATCGCCTCAGTGACTGCGAGCTTTTGCGCCTCATCGAGGAACGAGGCCGCGCCGAGCTCGCGATGCATCTGGTTGACGAGGTCAGTCCCGGCTAGACCGAATCGATCAAGCAAATCCTTGAGTCTGCGCCGGGCCGGCTGGAAGCCGTCCTCCTTACAAGCGAGGATAAAGCCGTGTAGCTCCTCAGGCGGAGCGGTCGCCGTGGTCTCGTAGACGAGGTCACGGGTGACATTCGAATTGAGCGATGCGGCGACCTGCAGTGAGGTGATTGCTTTGCGCAAATCCCCCAAGCTGACGTGGGCTATCGCTACGGCGGCCTCGGCGTCGAGGTTGATGCCTTCTGACTTGGCAACCGAGTTAACCATCTCGAGAACTTGGTCCTCGGCCAGCGGGCGGAAGCGGAATACTGCGCAGCGTGACTGGATGGGCTCGATAATCTTCGACGAGTAATTGCATGATAGGATGAATCTGCAGGTCTGCGAGTTCTGCTCCATGATTCGTCGCAGTGCGCCTTGTGCGTCAGGTGTGAGTGCGTCGGCCTCGTCTAGGAAGATTACCTTGAATGTGGTACCAGGAGATGGTGCGGTCTTGGCGAATCCCTTGACCTTGGTGCGGATTGACTCGAGCTTGCGCTCGTCGCTGGCGTTCATCTCTAGCAGGTTAATCCTGTAGTCCTCGCCGAACACATCGCGGGTAAGTGCGAGGGCTGCGGTCGTCTTGCCGGTGCCTGGAGGGCCTGCGAAAAGCAGGTGAGGAAAGGTGCGCATCTCGGCGTACGCCTTGAGTCGATCTACCACTGCGCGTTGGCCCTTGATGTCGGCCACGGTCTGCGGACGATGACGTTCTACCCACATCTGGCTCATGACAATCCTTCCTCATCCTGATGCGAGCGTCCTTGAATGTTGTGAGGAGCGCCCCGCGCCCCTGCTCAATACCTCTCTTCTTCGTTCGGGAAGTCCGCACTGCGGACATCCTCCACATACTGCCTAACCGCTGCCTCGGCAGCCCCCCCGAGGTCAGCGTACCTCCTCAGGAACCTCGGCGAGAAGTCCTTGGTGATGCCTAGCATATCGTGCAACACCAACACCTGTCCGTCGCAGTCCGGACCAGCCCCAATGCCGATGGTAGGAATGGTCAGTGACTCGCTAGCCTGCTTGGCCAACTCGGAGGGAATCTTCTCGAAAACCACTGAGAAGCAGCCTGCCTCCTCGAGTGCCTTGGCGTCTTCGATCAGCCTAGCTGCCTCGGACTCCTCCTTGGCCCTCACAGAGTAGGTCCCGAACTTGTAGATTGATTGTGGCGTCAGGCCAAGGTGCCCCATCACCGGTATACCAGCCTCGACGATGCGCTTGACCGACTCGCAGACCTCGATTCCTCCTTCGAGCTTGACAGCGTGTCCACCAGACTCCTTCATGATGCGGATGGCCGAGTCCAGCGCGGTTTTGGAATCGCCTTGATAGGAGCCAAACGGCATGTCAACGACGACCAGTGCCCTGTCGACACCATTGACCACGCACTGGGCATGGTAGATCATGTGGTCGAGGGTGATTGGTACTGTGGTCTCGTTTCCTGCCATCACGTTCGAGGCAGAATCGCCGACGAGAATTACGTCTATCCCAGCACCATCCACGAGACGAGCTAGAGAGTAGTCGTATGCAGTCAGCATGGCAATCTTCTCGCCAGACTGTTTCATCTTCTGCAGGGTCTGCGTGGTGACCTTCCTCGCTCGACTGGAAACCATGGCACTCCCTCTGGGAGTGCGGCGAGGGCTATTGACGCCTTCAACCACTCGCCTGCTTCAACCCTCATCGGAAGCCATTGTCTCGAGAGCCATCAGGTACTGCTCGAGGTGAATCAGTCCGTCGCCGTTCTCGTCTGCGGCGTGGAAGTAGTCGCGCAACGTGTCCATGTCCTCGTACTCCATGTTCAGGGCGTCAACGCAGGACATGAACTGCCTGAGGGTCAGCAGATTATTGCCCCATGTGTCCGCTGCGAAGAACGCGGATGCGCGTCGGCGTGACTCGGCGCGATGGGGGTCGGTGGACATCAGCCTGAAGGTATCCCACGGTGAGACCTTGTGACTCTGGTGCTTCTTGCCGTAACTCTGGTAGATTAGCCAGCCGACGACAGCGGCGGTCGCAGCGCCGATTATGGCCTCCATCCCCATGAAGTAGAGTAGCAGACTTCCAGAAATGATTCCGAACCACTGTAGGAAGGGGCGTAACGGAGCGTTATACTCGGGTCTGTACCACGCGTGGGAGGGCGTGGCCTTCCTGAGGACTAGGACGGACAGGGACATTAGCACGTACACCATTATCTGGAATCCAGAGGCGTACTCGGCGACTTGGTGCACGTCTATGGTAAGCAGTGCGGCGGCCATCGCCATCCCGGTGACGATTATGGCGATGTGGGGAGTCTCGTATCGAGGATGGACGTCCTCGAACAGATCAGGCAACAGGTTGTCTCGGGACATGGCGAATAGGTAGCGCGATGCAGCGAGTATCCCTGCTAGTGACATCGATGTCATCGTGAGAATGGCAACGACTGCGGCGAAAATCGCCACTTCGCTACCTCCTACGATCTCGGCGAAGACGCGGACGGGATCCTCGATGGCATGACCATTCGAATCGAAGAATGCCTCGTGCGGAATCACAGCGACCATCGTCGCGACCAGTACTGCATAGAGCACGGCCCCTATCCCAAGAGAGGTCATGATTCCCCCAGGCAGGTTCTTGCCAGGATTCTTGATTTCCCCTCCGATGGCCGCTACCTTGGCCACCCCAGCATATGATACTAGAACGAAGGCGGCGGCCTCGCCCATCCTCGTCCAATCGCTCGTACTCTGCAGAACTGGGCGTGCCTTCGAATAGTCCGCGTCTCCGGAGACGTTGGCCCAGATGGTGAGTCCGACTAGAAGGAGGATGGATAGAGTAACAATGGGCGTCTGTACTGCCTTTATCCTCTTCATCCCAAGAGTATTGATGATGACTACCAGCGCCAGCAAACTGAGAGCTGCCTGGATGGCAGTGATCTCGGTCCCGAGGTACTCCTGCACAAACATCAGGTAAGCTGAGAATCCAATCAGAGCGAAGGCGGCCTTGAGCAGGAACGATGCCCAAAGGCCGAGGCCAGCGATGGTCCCGAACATTGGTCCGAATGTTCTCTCAATGAACACGAAGGAGCCGCCAGAGGTCGGCATGGCCGAGGCCAACTCACTCTGGCTGATTGCCCCGGGGATGACCACAAGGGCGGCGAGGACATAGGCTAGCCATACTCCTCCTCCAACCATAGCATAGGCGAGAGACGGGAGTACGAACAGTCCACTTCCAATCATCGCTGAGAGCGAGATGATAATCACCGAGAACAGTCCCAATTTACGCTCTAGGGTGCTGGAGACCGCTTCTATGGGCTGGAGGACAATACCTACTAGGTCCCTCGGACCTATTGGCCGCATGGTTTGCCCGAATCTTGACCATTGTTGAAGGTTCGCCCGCCGAATCCTTCATGCTTGGAGCACCCTCTGGAAGACTGAAAATGAGGCTTCTACAAGGCATTCTGGCAATCATGCTGCTGCTCGCTCCGCTGAGCGGCTGTTTCGGCATCGGAGGTGAGGGCGGGCTGTTTGGCGAAGAGGATGAGAGGGAGTCTCTGAGAATCAACCACATCCAGATGGAAGGGACACACAACTCGTACCACATTGAGCCCATCGTCTCACCTACTCGTGAATACATGTACACACACGAGCCACTAGACGTTCAGGCCTCACAACTAGGAGTCAGGCAATTTGAGATTGACGTCTGGTGGGATGTACGAGAGGGTTTACGCGTGTACCACAATCAGTACGACTCGGGCACCACATGCCCGACCTTCCAGGACTGTCTCGAGACCCTTCTGGCATGGTCCGAGGCCAACGAGCAGCACCACCCGCTGATAATATGGATAGAGCCTAAGGATTGGCCAGAACAGGCTGTAGACATCACCACTACTGTGGAATTGTCAGGTCTTATCGAAGATATCGAGAGTGAAATCGCCGAGTATTGGCCGAGGAATCGGACCATCGCTCCGGATGATGTGCGCGGCGAATGGCCAACCCTCAACGAGGGAGTTCTGAACGACGGCTGGCCACTGCTCGAGGAGAGTCGGGGCAAGGCCATCTTCGTGCTGCTGGCGAGAGGGGATATGCGGGACCTCTACCTCGATGATTACCCCGGCCTGACAGGGGCGCTGATGTTCACGCTCTCTGACGAGGGCACTGGTGAGGCTGCAATATTCTCGCTTACCGACCCAATAGGCAACGGCGACGACATCGCCCGCCTAGTCAGCGAGGGGTACATCGTCAGAAGCAGGGCAGATAGTGGCGGAGAAGAGCCGGACAACAACGACACCGCCCGCTTCGAAGCCGCATTGGCCGCGGGGGCTCACATAATATCCACTGATTATCCGGGCCCAGTCGATGGGATGGACTACTGGATCGCGATACCCAACGGAACGCCCAGCCGCTGTAACCCGCTGACAGCGCCGATGTGGTGCGCTTCCGCGGACATCGAGTCACTAGATTAGGTGATTCTCAATGGCTATTGGAGAGTTTTTTCGCTAGGTCACAGTAAACAGACGACCATACGTCGTAGGGTGCAGTCCTATTCCACTAGCGGCTGCGAGAAATATTCCATAATCCGATTCAGATGGAAAGAATGCCCCCCAAAGGAAGGAACTCAGGAGCCACCATACGCCAAAGAAGGAGAGGTGGAAGATGCTCGCTTTCCTTCCGAATTCCTCATCTCCTTCTCGGGATTTGTACCATGTGGCTACGAAGGTCGTTACGAAAACCAGTGGCAGTAGAGGACCCATCAGCCAATGGGTGTATTCGAGAGGATTCATTCCCCATTCAGAGTAATATGAGAGACCATCTGTTAGTATCCATTGCACATCTTGGAAGGACCCCTGGAATGCCTGGATTCCAGATCCATACCATCCCCAAGGAGACAATAGTCCGATTACCAGCGCGACGGCGCCCATGCGGAATTCGGAAGAAAGGGGAGTTTCAGTTGATGTGGGTGGATGTAGTGTTTCTGTCACCTCTGAAGGGAGGGGGGCGTCTTCAAGCCGGTCCTCTATCATGTCCTCGAGTTCGGTGTCCGATGGCTCCCACCACTTATCTTCGGGGACCATGCACGGCGATACCTAGTTCGGATGACTAAGTTTGCCCCGGAATCAGACCTTGGCTATGACCTTCAGTTCGATTGCTATAGAGGTCGGCAGGGCGTCGACTGCAACTGTAGTGCGCGCTGGCAGTATCTCCGCGAAGTAGTGAGAGTAGACCTCGTTGTAGCCCGGGAAGTCGCGCTCCATGTCGACGAGGAAGACCAGTATGTCGACCACGTCATCTAGGCTAGAGCCGTGCGCCTCGAGGATCGCCCGGACGTTGTTGATGACCGAGTGAGTCTGGGCTTGGATGTCGTAGTCTAAGGGATTGCCATCATCGTCCCTGATCGGCCCTCCCGGAATCTCGTTAGTGTCTGGCGTGCGCGGGCCCATGCCGCTGACGAACAACAGATCGCCGACCCTGTGCAGGTGAGGGTATGCTCCGACCGCCGAGGGGCCGGCGTCAGTGATGAATGGGCCGTCCTCGGACATCACAGCATCCCCTTGTCCAGCACACTGCGGTCGCCGTGGTAGAACTCCACGTCATCCTCATCGAATTCCTTGTCGCCGACCCCGCCCTTGGCCGGTGTCAGCTGTATGACTGCCCCTCCGGCTCCGTGCAGGGCCTCGTAGGCCAGCACCTCGCCATCGTAGTTGTTATGCTGTCCCATGGTCGCAGCCATCCACCATGCCGGTTTGTAAGCTACGACCTTACTGACTCTGATCTGGCCCTGGATATCACGGCTCAACTGGCTGATGTCCTCGAGTCGGCCATTCTCGAAGAACTCCAGAATCTTGCGATTCCACTCGTCATCCTTGGCCGAGTGTATCCTGTCGTCGGCGGGGTCGATGTGCTCGGTGAACATCCTGTTGGAAAGGCTCGCCACCACTACGACTACGACTTTCTTGCCGAGTTTTGACATGGCGTCGCGCGCCGCCTTTCCGAGTACTATTTGCTCGGCGCGGTTGGAATATACGTTACTCGATACGATGCATGCAGGTATCCGGTTGTCTGGGTTCAGCAGCTTGAGTGCGACAACCGATCCGGTGTCGATAGGGAAGCCATCGTAGGCCACCGTGCGCGCGTGCAGACCACGGGCTTCGCACGCCTCCCTGTAACACTCTGCGTACTCAGCGTCCATGCGGAACTCGTATGGCATCGAGCCGAGGAAATGAAAGTCGTCGTCGACATGAGTGAAGACAGGTGTTGGATGAGCCTGTATCTGGTGCCCGACGATGCTGGGCCATGTGGTCGAGTAAATCAGCATCAGGTCCGCGTCGCTCTCCTCGATGCGCTGGCGGCAGATACTGTAGGCATCTCGGAGCCTACCCCAGCCCTCATTCTGCTCCGGTGCAAGCAGCGGGTGTGGGTGCGGCGGGACATAGAGTCCGAGAACGATTTCAGGTTCCTCACTCATTCAATCACCTCAGAGAACAAACTGGCGCGTAGCTTCATTGGGATCCCAAGCCGCGATTGCGTTACCTGTCCCAATAACAGATTGGTAGCCATAAATCTCCGCCGGATAGTCTGGCATCCCCATCGCGGACATCATCCAAGTCAGCCCACCGCCCTCGGCCTCGGCCATCGTCTGCTCAATCATTTCAGGCAGGATATTGACTAATTCCTGCATCTCTCCCCGTCTCATCATATCAATGAGTTTCATGTCCCAGACATACTGGCTGTGGTTGTAGATGTGCTCGCGGCTCATGTCCTCGGGCAGCGGCGCTTCGGTCACGAAGTGCCTGTGTGAAAGTGAGTGACTGGCCACCAATACGACCTTCTTACCACTGGCTTCGATTGCCTTCATCACGGCATCTCCCAATGCAGTGGCCTGTTCATTCATCACTTCGTTCGAGTAGTAATGAGTCGAACGATTGCTGCTGATAGTCACTATCGGCTTATCCCAGTCCGGATTGAGCATATGGCAACTCACGATTGTACCGTAGTCAACCCTGAAGTCTGGGTTTCGCATCATTTTGGATATGATGCCGGCCTCGGCAGCAGCGTCGTGCATGGCCTCGGCCATCTCGACGTCGACTGTGATGTCATGGTTGAATCTGAACAGATTGGGAAAGATTGGGTCTACGCTGATATTCTGAAAGCGTTCGAGTCCGAGGAAGTGGGTGCCCACATAGGTCTGCCAGTGCGGAGTTAGGACGACGATGCAGTCGTAGTCGATGCCCTTCAGTTTACGAGCTAGACTGTGATAGCCCCAACGTAGTGTCTCCCAGCCACCCTCTGAGAACGGCTCATTCTGCTCGGGGTTCTCCGCATACACCACGTGAGGAGGGTGTGGAGCGAGGCACCCGAGCACGATTTCCCCCTTTGCCATGTTAATCGAGGTGAAGAAATCTAAAGAAAACCTTCCGGAGGAACTCGCAGCCTTCATGGGGGTGTGCAATAGCCGCATCGATGTGAAGTGGGAAGAGGCGCCGCTGTGGCCCGTTGCCGTGCCGAGCCTAGTCGGTTTCGCCTTCGCGTGCATACCACACATCGTTGAAGGCGTGCCGCGACTCTTCGACTGGGATCTAACCACTCCGTTTGTGGGGCTGGTCGTCGCAAGCGTGTTCCTGTACTTCGCTCCGGAGCCGGCGGGTGGCAGTACCGAGCTCATTGCTGGTGCGAACATAGGTATGCTTCTGGCCTTTCTACCTCAACTCTTATTCAACGTGTGGTTCGTTCCAGTTATCCTCTACTGGATTTTCCAGTCGATGTATGTCTGGAAGCGCAACTTTCCGGCTTTCCGAGTCGGCACTTGGATGGGGCTAGGAGCGGTATCAGGCCTCTTCATCGGCGGCCTGTTCGCCCACTTTGCCCTCTGAACGACGCATCGCTTGTTCAATGACAAGTCCGGCAATAAAGAAGGCGGGCACAGACAACAAGAGCGCACTCCAAATGAGTTCGTCATCTACGTAGCCCATGGTGATGCTAAGTTCCGCGACTCCGTCACCATAGGTATGGCAGAGAATTAGGTGCGTGTCATAGATAGTTGGAGTCTCAACCTCTATCTCAAATGAATCTCCTGAGGATAGCAGAGGAGTTTCCCAGTAGTGAGGATATATCATATTCCTTAAATCGTCGAAATTCGAATCATCCCTTATCTCACCCCTGTCAAAGTGAGAGACGACTTGGCTACGTTCGACAATAATGCACGTAGCTGCGAACTCGCCGACATTGCGAATCTCGACGAAGACTGGGTCCCACAGACTGTGCACCTCAATCGTGTCGATGTTCACGTCACCGGAACCTAGTCGCATGTTTGGGATATCCTCGTCGGCCCCCGGGCCATCTACTGCGACCGTGGCTAGAGTTGTCGTGCAGAGCAGAGCGAACACTGTGGCTGTGGTCAGCGAGCGCTTAGCAGGAATCAGTGACTTCCAGCCGTTCTTGGGACGTGCGCGTATCCGCGGCTGCCATGCGTGGACAAACATCGCGCAGATTGCTGAGAGTATGACTCCTGGAATGATGTCCAGAATCCAGTGTATGCCTAGATACTGGATTGAGAAGAAATAGATTACCAGATTTAGTTGGATGAAGATATCGAATTCCCGGTGTCGCCATTCTTTGATGCTGATTCCCAAATCCCTCACATGCAGTCGATTTAGAATTAGAAGACCTACGGGCAGTCCAAAGTGCAAACTAGGCATTCCGTTGTCCATTGGATCGTTATTTGTGACGAATTCGATGAACCAATTATCGTGGTATAATAGCGCGTCCATCCCCGGTATGTAAGAGGATGTCACCTCGACATTGAAGAACAGATAGAGGGGGACTGCGAGCAAGTAGATGACTAGATAGTTCAGAGCTGCCTTGTCTGCCATCACGTGGTCTCTGACGAGGATGAAATACATCGGCGAGAACCAGATGATGAATAGATACACGAACAGGTAGTGGAACGACAGGATGTCGGTCAGCAGACCACTTCGGAAGATCTCCTGGGCCCACAGCGTGAAATCTCCCTCTATTCCGTGTACCCAATGAGTGTAACCTCCGACCCTTGCCTTCATCGGCTCGTTGTGCTGGTCAATCATGAATTTGTAGAGGTACATTACAATGTAGAGGGAGATATGCCAGTGGTACCCCTTTGCCCTAATCTCAGCTGGGAGTTCCGAGAGCGTTAGGCGCTTGTCGGGCTCGTCACGTGTCAATAGATTGCGCAGTGGAATGGTCGAGAGTAGTATGACCGCCATCATCGTGCCATAAGGCCCGATTGGCCACAACATAGCCACCCGCGCGATGTGCGGTCCTGATGAACGTTGCACAGGCGCACGTGCGCGGTTACTCCTCAGATTCGTGTGAGGTTAGTAGTGAGACCTCGGGGATTCCTGTCTCAACTACGCCAATCATCCCGATAACCATCGCCCACTCAAACAGTGCTGCTAAAGACATCTCAGGAATCGTGAGCTCGGTGCATATCTGGACCATGTCAACATATGACTCAAAGTCTGTCAAGCCAAGTGCGGCGATTTCGCTAATCCCAGTGAACAGTACTACGCTCAGAGCCATCAGACCCAAGCACAGCGCTGTGAACACAGTCCTGTTCCGACGCGTCTTGTGTACTTCGTGGAAGCGAGCATCGAAAGTTGCCATGTCACTGGCCATAACAGTTGAGAGGCATGCCCAGATGAGGGAACCGCCGAAGATTACGCGTGCCTGCAGCAGATGCAGTGCGAGCTGCTCATCCCAAGGTGTGTAGGCTATCCAGACGACAAACAGACCGGAGATAATCCCAAAGATGGCCGAGAAGGTGTTGAGTGACCTCATCCGAGCTCCAGTGGGGTTAACAGATATCCAGTCAGATCTGAGGCGGAACATCTGCCAAGCCAGCAGCGCCAACAACAAACCGGAGACGGTGAAACCGAATGTGAACGGTGCTCCGGGGACCGGATGGGTGTCGGTGTCGGAGATGAAGGGCATGAAGTGGTCGCAGCCTTCTGAGACCCACAACGCATAGCACACCGCAAGCGTCGCCAATTGGACTGTAATACAGGCCCGTATGGTCTTGCGGACTGTATCGGCCTGAAGCAACCACTGCATACCGTTGCGACGAGGTCGTTCGCTTCAATGGACTCCCTAACGATGAAGTCGTATGGCCCTCATGACGAGTCATGGACGGGCACGAGCTATGGCTTTCGGAGTGCGAGAAAATGGGGTTCTCGCCCGAAGCCAGACTGTACACCGAAGGCACCCGCACTTCACAGGATGCGGCCGACCAGCTCGGATGCGACGTCGCTCACATCGCCAAGTCAATCGTCTTCGCCGGCGAGGACAGGGCAGTAGTGGTAATCACCTCGGGATCCAATCGTGTCGAACGTAAGCGTAAGCTCAAACGACTGCTAGGATACAAGCCGAGCATGACCGATGCTGAGTACATCATTGAGAAC
>Ga0315328_10001568_pt1 | contig 10639 bp, 8 predicted proteins | sample M120032315metaG_FD_203462 | JGI IMG/M metagenome (GOLD analysis project Ga0315328, IMG submission 203462) | Ammonia-oxidizing marine archaeal communities from Monterey Bay, California, United States - M1 200m 32315 | ecosystem: Environmental > Aquatic > Marine > Intertidal zone | place: USA... | reverse complement strand
ACGACTTGTGCGGTTGCCGGCGGAACCCTGGCGATCGTCTCAGCCATCTCACGCACCGTGCCGCTCAGGTCGTCGCGGGGGACAACCCGATTGACCATTCCGAGGCGTTCGGCCTCGACGGCGGTCAGGACCGACGCGGTGAGAAGGAACTCCTTGGCCTTGCGGGCCGGCATCTCCCATGGTTCAACCAGGATCTCCACTGCGGCTCCCGTCATGCGGAGCACTGGGTTCTGGAAGGACGCGTCGTCGCTGGCCACGATCAGGTCGCACATGCAGGCCAGCATCACGCCGGCGGCGATACATTTTCCCTGTACTGCGGCGATGGTGGGTTTCCGGAAGTCACGGATGCGCAGACAGCGGTCGAAATACATGACCTTCTCGTGGTGGTACTTGCCTTCAGGTGTTTCGCGCATGAGCCGCCACTCGTCGGGTTCGGTATCGCCAACTAGTGCCTTGAGGTCGTGGCCCGAGCTGAAGTGTTGACCCCTTCCGGCTAGGACAACCACCCTCACCAGGTCGTCAGCGTCGGCCAGGTCGAAGGCTGCATCAACCTCGTCGATGAGTTGGGTGTTCTGGGCGTTGGCCATCTCGGGTCGGTCAAGGGTGATAGTGGCCACAGGGCCCGTCACCTCGTAGATGATCGCTTCGAACTTCGGCAGGCTTTTGTTGGACAAGGTGGTCTCCTCTCAGCCCCGTCGTTCTCGTGGCAGACCGAGCGTGCGCTCCCCGATGATGGTTCTTTGGATCTCACTTGTGCCAGCGAAGATCGATGCTGCTCGGTAGTAGAGCCAGGATCGCTGCCATCGACCATCGCCCGGATTGTCGGTCGCGCCCCTCCAAAGGGGGGCAGCGTCGGCTAAGACCCGCATTGCCGTAGCGTGGAAGCGCTGGCTCATCTCACTCCAGTAGAGCTTGGCTGTGGTCGTCTCACCACCGGGAGTTTTGCCGGATTGTAGACGCGACAAGGCCCGCCAGTTCTGGAGTTGGAACACTCGAAGCTCGACAAAGGCCTGGGCAAGGCGGGATGAGGTGCGCGAATCGCTGCCTATCCCGGACCGCTCGGCTAGACGGACAAGTTCGTCGAGCAGTTGCGAGTGGATAACCAGTTGCCGGGGGTTGGTGCCTCGTTCGTGAGACAAGGTCGATTGTGAAACCGACCATCCTGCGTTCTCCTCGCCTACCAGTTGGTCGTCGGCTACGAACACCTCGTTGAAGAACACCTCGTTGAATTCGGAATCGTCGGTCATCTGGCGGAGCGGCCGGACTTCAATCCCTGGCGAGTTCATGTCAACCATGAAAATGGAGATGCCCTCCCTTTTCGGCAACTGGGGTTCGGTCCGGGCCAGACACAACCCCCAGTCGGCGAATTGCGCGTAGGAGGTCCAGACTTTCTGGCCGGCGAGTATCCAACCTCCGTCGACCCTGGTCGCCTTGGTCGCTACGGAGGCAAGGTCACTGCCTGCATTCGGCTCGCTGAACAGTTGGCAGAAGAGCTGGTGGGCCGGGAGGATGGCTGGTAGCCATCGGGCCTTTTGGTCCTCTGTCCCGTGGGCGAGAAGGGTGGGTCCGACCAGGTTGACTCCGATTCTGCCTACCAGTTCAGGTGCTCGTGCCCGCGCCAGTTCTTCTTGCACGATGAAGTGGTGGAGTGGTTCGAGGCCCCGGCCCCCGTACTCGCGTGGCCACGACACACCAACCATTTGGGCGCCGGCCAGCTTCTCCTGCCAGTCCCTCAGGAAAGCCACCTCTTGGTCCAGGTCGTCGAACATGGGTGGGAAGCCAACTCCGTACTCCCAGGGCAGTTCGCGTTCGAGCCAACTTCGGCACTCCGCCCGGAATTCCTCCTGGCTTGCAGTTGGAGCGAGGTCCATCTGGTCAGGTCTACCAGTTCCGGTCTGGGCGACGCGACGCTTCGAGGAGGGCGGCGTCTGTTCTACGATGCGCGGCGTTCATGGATTTCGACCTTTCTTCCGACCAAGTTGCCCTGCGCGATGCAGCATCTGGGTTCCTTGACGATCGGTGCACCAGCAGCCACGTCCGGTTGGCAGCCGATCGCGGAGGGTTCGACCTCTCCCTGTGGGCCTCGATGGTGGACCAGGGGTGGATTTCAATAGCGACCTCCGAGTCGGCGGGTGGCTTGGGTATGGGAAGCGTCGAGGCCGCGGTACTTCTCGAACAACTCGGACGGTACTTGGCTCCCGTACCGCTGAACCAGCATCTGAACGCTCTCCACGTTCTGGCCGACACGCCCTGGTCCGAAGGCCTGCTCGAGGGATCACTCATCGCAACAGTGGCTCGGCGGTCGGTGGAACGAAACGCCGATGGCTCTGTCACCGGTTGTCCCGAACCAGTGATCTACGGCGCGTCGGCTGACCTCCTCGTGGTGCCAGCCGGCGATGAACTGGTCGTTGTGGACCTATCCGCTATTGACCGAAAACCTGAGCCGGCCATGGATCGCACCCGGGAACTGGCTTGGATCGGAATGGAAGAGGTCCCGGCGGTAACCGTGGGCGACGCTTCGGCGGTTGCGGCCCACCTTGATCGCGGAGCGGTGTTCCACTCGGTAGAACTACTGGGTGCCGGCGAGGCGGTCATGGACATTGCGGTGGACTATGCCGGTCAGCGAGAACAGTTCGGGCAGCCGATCGGCGCCTTCCAGGCGGTCAAGCATCGCTGTGCCGACATGCTTGTCGACGTTGAAGGGATGCGTTCCACCGCCTACCACGCAGCGTGGTCGATCGGTGCTGGCGATCCGGACGCTTCGGTCGCTACGGCGGTGGCCAAGATTTGGTGTAGCGATGCCGGCCTTCGGGTCGCCGAGTCGGCCCTCCAGGTCCACGGGGGCATCGGCTTTACCTGGGAGTCGGACGTCCACCTGTACTTGAAGAGGATCCAACTCGACCAGGTGTCCTTCGGCGACGCCGAGCACCACCGGGCGCGCCTTGGGGCGACAATCCGCCAGCGAGTCGGCGACGGTATACCCATCCTGTAATCCCGTTGCGGGGCTGGGTGTCGCCTCGGCCCCTGACCCGGGTCTACTCAGGGACGAACCAGGACCTTCCCGGCTACCTCGCCGGCGCGGAGGCGCACCATGGTGTCAAACAGGGCGTCCAGGCCAACGGACTCGGGCTCGATGAGGACATCGAGAGGCAGCAGGCCGGAAGAGATGAGCTCCAGAGCAGACGCAATCCCATTGGCGCCATAGGTGTAGGCCCCGGTAACCACTAGTTCGTTGAGGATGATCCGGTTGCTGTCCAGCCGAGGGAAGTCCATTCCAGTACCCACCAGGACCATTCGTCCGCAGGCCACCAACTGGGCCAGTCCAGATTCTGCCGCCGTCCGAATCCCAGAGGTTTCGATCACTGCATCGACTGGCTCATCGACCGCTCTACCCGGATGCCATGGGGACTCTAGGTCAGAGGGTTCGAGCACTGTCGCCCCCAGGCGGAGAGCTAGATCGCGTCGGAGGGGCGATGGCTCGACGACCACCACGCCGTCGTGCCCTTGGGCTATCAGAGCGGCTACCGCGGCCGCCCCTATGGGGCCACATCCTGAGACCATGACCCGATGTTTCGAATCGACGCCGGCAAGATCGAGTGCGTGAAGGGCTACGGCTAGAGGCTCGGCATAGGCGGCCGCCCGGGCTTCTACTCCAGAGGGAACCGGAACCGCCCGGTCGCTACCGATGACCACGTAGTCGGCGAACGCACCGTGGGGCTGTTCCAACCCGGCGGTGGGCCGTTCCTCACAGAGGTTGGTCCGGCTGGCCAGGCAGGCCTTACACCGACCGCATGCGTGACCCGGATGGCCGACTACCAGTGTGTTGATCTCCAAGAGGACATCGGAGCCGACCTCGACGACTCGACCTGACCATTCGTGGCCCCCGATGCTGCCTGACGCTCCCCATTCGTCAAGAACGTCGTGGAGGTCGGTCCCACACACTCCGCAGTATTCGACGGCTATTCGCACCTCGGACGGCCCGACCCGTGGCACGGCTATTTCTGCCACCTCGAGGTTCCCCTTCCCGCGATAGATGGCCGCGCGCATAGTTCCTCTGGTCACTGAGGAGGCTCCAGACGGGACTGAAGTTCGGACCGGTCGAACTTGCCCGAGGCCAACAGCGGGAGTTCCTCGACCACCTTCAGGTATTCCGGCGTTAGGAATGGGGCTAGTCCCCGAGTGGCGAACCACGACCGACAGGTCTCGAGGTCGAAGTGGTCAGATGTCACCACGAACGCTGCCACCCTTTCCCCGAGGCGGTCATCCGGCATGCCGACCACCACAGCCTGCTTGATTGACTGGTGGGCTTCAAGGTGCATCTCGACTTCCCGGGCCGAGATGTTCTCGCCGGCCCGAATTATCTGGTCGTTGGATCGGCCGGTGATGGTCAACCACTTCCCATCCAGTCGGCCCAGGTCGCCGGTCCGGAACCACCCGTCGACGAACACGCCATTGCCCTGTGTCGGTTCTAGGTAGCCGCGAGCAACCTCGGGTCCATGTACCCAGACCTCGCCATGGTCGTCGACCTGGATCTGGGTCTCGTCGAAGGATCGCCCGTCTGTGCCGGACATCTGCTCGGGGGGATCGTCGAACCGGCTGGTGGTAACGGTCGGGGCCTCAGTTGAGCCGTAGGACCGTTTGACGACTGCGCCGAGTTCGTTCCGGGCTCGTTCCACGAAGGCCGGGGTCACATCCGCCCCTCCGCAGGACAACATCCGAAGGGACCTCGTGCGTTGTGGAGAGAAGGCGGGGTCGTCCATCAGAGCCAGGAAGAAGGTCGGCGGGCCCACCATGTATGTGATTGCCTCGGTTTCGATCAACTCCAGGGCGTCGGCCGGATTCCAGTTGGGCATGAGCACGGTGCGCATGCCTGCTACCCCCGGGATCAGGACCCCATGAAGTAGGCCTGAAACGTGGGCTAGTGGGGCTGGCATGAGGACTGCATCCCCTGAGTCCAGACCGTGGACTTCGAGTAGTTGCCGGACCTTGTAGAGAAGGCCACCGTGGGTGTGGATCACGCCCTTCGGGACACCGGACGACCCCGAGGTGAACATGACCAAGGCGTCATCGGAGGACGCCACGGGACCCGGTGGGACTTCTGGCCCGCCACGGAGGCATCTGACGTCCAGTACCCCAGGCAGCTCAGCCGCTGGGCTATCTGGACCGGCTACTCGAACAACTGGGTCCAACGCCTCGATGGCGGCCACCAACTGGGCCGACCCAGCCCGCGGGTGCAGGGCGGCAGCGATCGCGCCGAGCCGCCAGCAGGCCCGGTAGAGGGCCACGGCCTCGACGCCGACTGGCAACTGGAAGGCTACGCGATCTCCGTGCCCCACTGATCGTTCAGCGAGTGCCGCAGCTGTCGAAGAGGTGGTTGCCTCGAGTTCCGCGCTCGAGAACCGAGTGCCATCCACTACGACCAGGTCGTCCCGTGTCGGTGCCCCGGCCAGGGCCTCGGTGAGGTTCACCCGCTTCCTGGGCTGGACGGTCGGCAAACCGGTTTCACTGCTCGACGCCCAATGAGGGTGGGCCACTGAACACGATCTCCCGAGAGGCGAAGCGCCATCGATCCGGGCAACGACGCATCGCGTCGAGGTAGCGGCCCGTCGACATGATGGTGTTGGTCCGGGAAACGAACACAAAGTCAGTGACCACCAACGCTGTGTCGCCATCGACCTCGATGGCTGGCTCACTCAGAATGTGTCGTCCCCGGTCATCCTCCTGTTGGGTGGGCTCGATGAAACTCCGGACCTCATCTCGGCCCCGCAGGCGGTTGCCCATGACGATGAACACTACGTCCTCGTCGAAAAGGGCAATCCACTCGTCGAACCGGCCGTCGTCGAGAAGATGGCAGTAGTCGGCCAGTAGCCTGCGGATTGCCGACTCGTCATCGCTCATGCTTGGCGCCCTCCTGACTGACATGATCCTCCACGATCACGGTTGCCAGCCAACCGGCACGGATTGGCCCCACGTGCTACGACAGGGCCATGGATCTGACCTTCACCGCTTCTGAGGAAGCTTTTGCCGCTGAGGTCCGGAGTTGGCTGGCCGAGCACGTGGAACACCCCGGGCCGTTTGGCTCGGTGGACGACGAGGTCGATTGGGGTCGGTCTTGGCAGGCCACGCTGGCCGCCGCTCGCATGCTCGCCATTTCATGGCCGGACTCGGTCGGTGGACGAGACGCGAGCCCGGTGGAGGTTGCCCTCTACAACATGGAGTACGCCCGGTCCGGGGCGCCCCAACCGATCAATCGCGTAGGGATCAGCCATGTCGGTCCGACCCTGTTGGCCCGGGGAACTCTCCAGCAACAGCAGCGGTGGATGCCGGCGATCCTGGACGCCTCCGAACTCTGGTGCCAGCTGTTCAGCGAGCCCGACGCTGGCTCCGATTTGGCGGCCCTGCGGGCTCGGGCCGAGCCGACTGACGGTGGCTGGCTGGTTAGCGGCCAGAAGGTCTGGACGTCGTATGCGCGGCACGCGACGTGGGGCATTGCGCTGGTCCGCACGGATTCCGATGCAACCCGACACAGTGGCATCTCATGTATGGCGATCGCCATGGACGCTCCAGGCGTCGACATTCGCCCCTTGCGTCAGATAACCGGTGAGTCGGAGTTCAACGAGGTGTTTCTCGACGAGGTGTTCGTCCCCGAGGATCAGCTCATCGGCGGCCTCCATCAGGGCTGGGTGGTGGCCAGTACCACGCTTGCCCACGAGCGGGGTGTCGGGTTCCCCTTCAAGGAACAGGTTGTCCACGAGGTTTATCTGGAAGATTTGGTCGCCCTGGCCTCTCGTAGCGGACGGCTCGGCGAGCCGGCTGTCGACGACGCCTTGGTCGACGCCTTGGTTCTTGTGAGGGTTCTGCGCCTCTACAACTGGAGGACCTTGTCGCGTTTGGCTCGCGGGATCGAACCCGGCCCCGAGTCGAGTCTGGTCAAGTTGGCTTGGACCGAGATGACCCAACGCTTGTCCAGCGCGGCCCTGGTTGTACTCGGAGACCAGGCTCCGCTATGGCCGACCCCTGGGGGTGATCTGGCCGCTGGGACCTGGCAACGCCAGTGGCTATGGAGCAAAGCCGCAGGTATCGCAGGCGGGACTACCGAGGTGCAACGAACGATCGTTGCCGAGCGGCTTCTTGGCCTTCCTCGAGCCTCAGCAGATTAGGAGGCGTAGCGTTCGGCCAGCATCCCGACAAGTCTCCGCAGGTCAATCTTGCCGCTCTCCAGCCAGGGGAGATCCTCCGGACTGTCGTAGATAGCCACGTGTCGGGGCACCTTGTAGGAGGACAGGTCTCCTCGCAGGCGCTCCAATACCTCCTCTGAATCAACGGACATCCCGGGACGTAGGACCACTGCTGCTGCCACGTCTTGGCCTCGTTCGGTATGGGTTACTCCAGCTACGAAGGCGTGCATCACCTCGGGTTGCTCCTCGATGACCAACTCGACTTCGCGCGGCATGACGTTCATACCAGAGGTCTTGATCTGGTCACCCATACGCCCCTTGAAGTACAGGTGTCCGTCAGCGTCCAGGTGGCCTACGTCGCCGGTCCGATACCAGCCGTCAGGCATGAAGACCGCACGGTTGGACGCCCCTACCAGCCCCAGCATCAGGGGATAGCCGCGGATCCAGATCTCCCCCAGTTCCCCCTCGAGGACCTCCTCGCCGGTGGATGGGTCCACGATCCGGTGTTCGATGCCCGGCACGGCCCGGCCGAACGACCCGCGTTTGATCTCAGGGAGGGCGCTGCCAATCAGCTCGATGGAGTGAGGGCCGAGCGATTCGGTCATGCCAAGGGAGTTAGCCCGTAGTTCTGGGTCACCGACTCGTCGATCTGGGGGGAGAAGAGCGTCGAGGCTCCCGCCTCGGACTGCCGACAGGTCCCGGGCCTGGAACGACGGATGTTCGGTGAGAGCCTGGCTCATGTGAGGCCAGCCGACCACGTGGGTGACCCTCTCAGCCTCGATGAGGTCGAGGGTTGCGCCAGCCTCGAAACGCTCCTCAAACACGACAGTGGCCCCGGCGTGCATTGCTGAGACAAGGGTGTAGGTCAAACCGCCCACCCAGAACAGTGGCATCGGTGTGTAGAGGACGTCCCCGGGGACTAGGTCGCGGAAGGGTAGGAGGTTGTAGGGGTGTCGTACGACGGCACCATGGCCATGGATCACCCCCTTCGGCTCGGCGGTGCTACCCGAGGTGTACATGACCAGCATCGGATCATCGGGTCCGACCGCGGCCTCTGCAATCACCAGGTCGGTGTTGGTGGTGCCCGAGGCATCAACTAATAGGTCCTCGACCGTCGATGTCCAACCCCGATCGGTTCCGTTCCACACATAGACCTTGGATAGGTCCGGATGACTGGCTATTTCGATCTCACCACGGCGCTGAAAAGCCAGGTCGGGAATCGCGGTTTCGAGATCCTCGGGGTAGCGGCGACCCAGATAGCCGTCGGCGGTTACCAGAACTTCAACCCCCGAGTGGCCGAGAGCCCAGCTGAGTTCTCTAGGCCGAAGGTAGGTACTGAGCAGGGTGGTCACAGCTCCGATACGGGTAGCAGCCAGCCAGGCAACTACCCAGTCAGGACCGTTGGGGGCGAGAAGGCCCAATCGGCTTCCCCGGGTCACGCCACTGGTTAGAAGAGCGCGGGCCATTTCGGCTGACCGCTGCTCCACCTCACGGTAGGTGACTCGCTGGTCGTCGAGAATGACCAAGATCCGGTCTTCCCAACGATTGGCCGCATCGCGAATCAGGCCCGCAGCCGTCGCCTCATGGTCCGGAAATTGGACCCGTCGTTCGTCCGAGGCCGGAGAATCAGCCACGTCCTGGTGCCGGGCCTCAGCCGGCCCCGACGAGGCGGCAGGCGTTATCACGCATCACCTTCCGCACTTCGTCGTCGGTAAATCCTTCCAACTCGTCGACGAAGTTCAACGGTTCGGAAAGGCCTTCAGCGTGGGGAAAGTCCGAGCCGAATAGCAACCGGTCGACACCCAGTAGTTCCTTTAGGAGAGGCATGTCGTCCTCGAAGTACGGAGACACCCAGACGCTGGTTAGGAAACGTTCGACAGGATGACTGGAAAAGGCGAAGGGCATCTTTCCGTGGGCGGTTGTCAGATGCCGGAACAATTCGGGCACCCACATGCCGCCATTTTCGATCGACACCAACTGGAGTTCCGGGAAGCGGTCTAGGGCTCCATGGCAAATGAGTGCGGCGAAGGTGTCGGAGATACTGCGGTCGGCGAAGGCCACCAGGGGGAAGGCCGAGTGCCGGAAGGCTTCGAACTGCCCGGTTCCCGATTCCCAGACCTTGGCGTACTGGCTCGTGCCGCTGAGGCCGGCGTGGAAGGCCACTGGGACTCTGGCCTCCTCCAGCCTGGCCCAGGCCGGGTCGTAGTCCGCCATTCCCGGAGAGCGGTACCCGTCGTCTGTCGGTACAGGACCGGGCACCATCATCACGATCCGAGCTCCCATGGAGAGAATCCGATCGATCTCGGTCACGGCGCTGTCGGGGTCGGCCAAGGTAATCATGGGCGCGGCGAACAACCGTCCGTTCCGGTCGAATCCCCAGTCCTCGTCGAGCCAGGAGTTGAAGGCGGCAAACGCTGCTTGCAGGGCCTGGGTGTCGTGCTTGAGTGCCTCCTGCATGCCAACGCCGAGGGTGGGAAAGAGGAAGGCCGATTCCAGGCCTTGGTCGTCCATTACGGCAAGTCGGGCGGTTGGGTCCCGGAACTCTGGATACTCGGAGATCGGGTCGAGGTCGCCGAACATGGTGGCTAGGTCCAAGCCCTCGGTGTTGCGGCCCCTGAAGTAATCCTCGAGGCTGCCGGGTCGGGCGATTGGGTCGAAGGAGGGGTTCGGGATGAACTTGTTGATCCGGCCACCTACCAATAGGCGCTTCTTCCCGTCCACCTCTGCCCACTGCATGCACCGCTTGGCCATTGAGGGGTGGATGTGCCTGGTGAAAGCATCTTCGGCTTCGTAGTAGTGGTTGTCGGCGTCAAAGGCACGTAAGTCCGGTCGAGCCATTCGGCGAGCGTACTCCCGTGTCCTCTCCGGATCGAAGGCCACGGACGGCTACGACCCCACGTTGTCTCCCCACTAGTGTTGGCTGGCGCACTCGCCGATGATCGTAGGTCGCTGTGGAACACATCCGTTACGAGGTGGAAGGCCCGATCGGGGTGATATCCCTCGACCGGACTGAGAAGGCCAACGCGGTCGACCAACAGGCGTTGGATGAGTTGAACACGGCGTTTGAGGCGGCGGCGACCGACCGTGAGATCCGGGTAATCGTCCTGCGAGCCGAGGGCAAGCACTTCTGCGCGGGCCATGACATCACGGCCAGCAACACAGCGGTCGGTCGAGAGGCCGGGGAGGCCACGCCCCAGACTGCGGTTGATTGGGAGGTCCGAGGCCTTCAGGCCATCTACGAGTGGGAGACAATCCATTACCTGGGCTACAGCCGCCGGTGGCGCGACATTCCCAAGCCGACCATTGCCGCTGTGCAGGGTCAGTGCATCGCCGGTGGCTTGATGCTTTGCTGGCCCTGTGACCTGATTGTGGCTGCCGACAACGCCCGGTTCTCTGATCCCGTCGTGCGTATGGGCATTGGTGGGGTGGAATACCACGCCCACACTTGGGAAGTGGGTGCT
>Ga0315328_10001561_pt1 | contig 10659 bp, 7 predicted proteins | sample M120032315metaG_FD_203462 | JGI IMG/M metagenome (GOLD analysis project Ga0315328, IMG submission 203462) | Ammonia-oxidizing marine archaeal communities from Monterey Bay, California, United States - M1 200m 32315 | ecosystem: Environmental > Aquatic > Marine > Intertidal zone | place: USA... | reverse complement strand
CCATTTATCCAAAAAAGGCGGGAATCTGATGCACGACGTCGGCCTAATCGGCGGCACCTTTGACCGCTTCCATGCCGGACACCTATCGCTGATGGAAGCCGGTTTGTCCGAGTGCTCATCCATCGAGGCGTGGCTCACCTCAGATCGGATGGCCCTTTCGAAAGACCCGCGGGTGAATCCATGGGCTACAAGGGTAGGGGAGATGAAGGAAGCACTGGGAGAAGATGCTAGCAGAGTGACCTTCCACATGCTCGATGACATTCACGGACCCGCGCCGGTGCATGCCGGTGCAACAGCGATTATCTGCACTGGCGAGACCCGTGGCGAGTGCGAGGAGATAAATCGTCTCAGGGAGGACAGCGGCCTGTCACCGCTGCATATCATCAGCGCAGGACATGTACTTGCATGGGACGGCGAACCAATATCCAGTTCAAGAATCAGAGCAGGCGAAATTGACCGTGACGGACAACCGTGGATTCCCGACTCAATCAGGACGGGCAAGGTGATCCTGACTCCTCGGGTCGAAGCAGAGCTCAAGGAGCCCTTCGGCCAGTTGGTCCCGGGTCCGGAAAACAACCCCTCGATTGCAATGGCAGAAGTACTCGCCCTTGTTGAATCGGAGTCAGGCCCCATCATCGCTGTTGGAGATGTTACTGTTCGTACCCTGCAAGACCTCGACCGTCCAGCCGACATCGCTCTCATCGACGGACTCACTAGGAGGGAGCCGTGGGAAGGAGCAGATGGAATCAATTCATCCCTATATGGGAGATTCCTAGAGTGCTCCAGTCCTGCAGGGTCTCTGACGCCTTCACTGTTGGAGGCCTGCGAGCGGGCTATGGATTCCTGGAAGAAAGACCGAGTCACCCACCTTATTCATGTCCAAGGTGAGGAGGATCTAGCCCCACTTATCTTGCACCCCCTTGCTCCATTGGGTGCTGTGGTCCTATATGGTCAACCAGGGAAGGGAGTTGTAGTTAGATGGTGCGGAGAGGACGCCAAGCAGCGCTGCCGTAGATTGTTGAGCGAATTTATTCCCGTTGAATAATCAGGACTCGGCATCAGCCATTGTGTGGATAGCAAAGCCGAAACTCACCATCACAATCATCACAGCGTAAACCCCGGGGTCAACCCAGGTTGTATTCATCAAGCTCCAATAGAGGTAGAATCCAACACCGAGGGCGATGAGCCAACTTGCGATGGTGCGGTTGAATCCTTCATCAGGGGAGAATAGACTGGACACAATTGCTCCCTGGGGGATGCCACCGACCCAAGCAGAGAAGCCACCTTCGACGGCCTTCCCCATTCCCAAGACACCTAGGCCTAGGAGAACTACGCCAATCAGTCCGAAGAAAATGTCGTCTCTGACCACCTCGAACCCGTCATGTGCGATGTTTGAAGAAACGCTGTCACCAGCGATAAATCCAATCCACAGCACTTTGATTCCGGATGAGTAGGCTCCGGAAAAGAGGTTCACTACAGTCAGTAATAGCACCCAGACGCCTAGTAATACGGCGGCGCTGGACGCAGTGCTGCTAGATCTGGTTAGGGCACTGCCCCACTCGGATTCCTGCATGGACATCGAGCCGGCGACCTTGCCCTTCGGTTTAACGCTTGTCTGAGGACAGAACAGCCACTCAGAGTTGGCTCTGCAGGTTGTATCTGCCCAACGCGGCCTCGGCAATCAGAGGCTCACTCTCACTCATTGTAGTGATGGCATCCACGGCTTTGGGTATGGCCGAGTTGACTTGCTTACTCCTGCCGCCACGACCTTTGCTGACGTTCCTAGCCATAATCAGCCCGAGCGTGTCGAGCTCGTTAAGCAGCGACGAAATCCTCCTAGGGGTGAGCGGCTCGACGCTAATCTTCATGCAAGCTTCGGTATAGGTCCGGTAAGTCTCCCCCGTGGAGATGTTCCTCAGACCGTTATCCTCATTCATCCTGATTGAGAAGAGCAGTAGTTTCTGGTGGAGAGGAAGAGTCTTCAGCACAGGAGTCACCTGATCGTACTCCAACTGGCTCTGTGCCAGTCTGACGTGCCTAGGATCTACAGTCTTCTGAGCCCGCTGCTCCGCCTTCTGCACCGAGATGCGCAACAGGTCAAGCGCCCTTCGTGCGTCCCCATGCTCCTGCGCGGCCAACGCCGAGCAGAGTTCGAGCACACCAGGATCTAGGACTCCTTCGCGTAGACCAGTGCTCACGCGCTCGGCTAGAATGTCTTGGATTTCTGGAGCCCCATAGGGGTGGAAAACAACGTCCTCCTGACTCAGCCTTGAGCTGACTCGTGGGCCGAGTTGCTGGGTGAAGTGCAGATCGTTGCTGATTCCGATGAGGCAGCAACGGGCGTTCCGCAGAGATGTGTTGAGGCTGGTCAGATTGTACAGCAATCCATCGCCGGCTCTGGCCACTAGATTATCTATCTCATCGAGCACGATAATGTGCACACCGCCCGCCCGATCCATCCTCTCGATTAGGGCATCGAGAACCCTGTCGGTCGGCCAGCCGGTGAATGGGATAGGGGTGTCCCCGCGTCGAGCGAGTTGGGTGGCGATGGTCTGAACGACGCGGTACTTGGTGTCCACGACTCGGCAGTTGATTTCGTATGTCTCGACACTCTGCCCCATCTCCTTGCCCTTGTCAAGAAGTTGCCCCAAGACGAATCTAGTTACCACGGTCTTGCCTGATCCAGGTACTCCGTAGAGCAACATGTTCGAAGGGATGTGACCGTTCAGGGCATCGACCAGATTGCGTACCAGCGACTCGACCTCGTGTTCCCTGTGGGGTAAGGTGGAAGGCTCAAAAGCGTGGTCGAAAGCCTTTCTGTCGACGAAGAGACTGTCCTGGCCAAGAATCTTTTCGAAAATGTTTCCGTCCATTTTCTATCTCCTTGATACCAATCGCACATTCAACCTCCTCTCTTACCCGGGTAGAGTAGGTGTCGGCTAACGCGGATTCACAGCGAGTGTGTTGGAGGTAATAAGACTGTCCGAGAAGTTCGAAAACTCGCATGTATTAACCATCACTTAGAACCCCGAAATCATGGCTCTATATCATCCGTCAACGAACTCGTATTATTGTCTACAGTGGGACGTTTTTATCACCTATCCGCCAGTGTATTTTTTGCATCGAATTCATTCTTTTAACTCCTTCATCATCTCCATCCCTCGTTCCCGATAATCTGGCTCCCAGAGACGTCTATCACAGCGTCATACAACATCATAGCAGGGCGAGGTTCGAGAGGAATGATGCACGCCAATATAAAACAAGATAAATTATTCACGGATTTCTTTGCAGAGTTAGTTGACCATCCTCACCTATATCCAGGTAGTCACCATCCTCGAGTTGGATGATTGATTCGGGCAAAACAGGAATCCTGAAACCCTCCTTCACTCCAGTGGCGCTGGCGAAGTTGTGAGTCACCAAGACCAACGCGCGAGGATGCCTCTGGGCGAATGCAATTGCATCCGATGGAGTATGGTGGTGGGGGCTATCTACGAAGTCAGGGATGCCCATCTCGAGCAGCACAACATCGGCATTCGGGGCCCGCTGCTCGATACCTTCGCAAGGACCTGAGTCCCCGCAATGGAGGAGCCTGAATCCACTCTTGTGCACGAGTTCGTAGCCGTGCGGGTCAGTCTCTGGAGTATGGCTCACTGGGAACCTCTCGAAGCTCCAGTCTGTTCCTGTCAGCACACCCGACTCCGACTGTGACCAATCGACCCCACTTTCTAAGGCATCATCGAGACTTCCAGGGAATCCCGTTCTACACAAGCCACCGAGTATTTCCCTGCCGTCTGGTCTGAGGTGGACCCCCAACGTGTTCTCAGATTCGGGGTCCGAGATGTATTTCCTCTCAAGCAGTATGAATGGGAAGCCGAAAGTATGGTCGGCGTGCCAATGAGTGATTAGGAGGTGCTTGAGATTAGCGGGCGAAACTCTAGCCCGTCGCAGTTGAACCAGCGCCGTCGGTGGCGCGTCTACCAACACGATACCGTCGAGCAGTGCGAGTGCGTGCATCCGGCCTATGGGTGAGAAAGCATTCCCTGTACCGAGGAAGTCAATGCGCGCCACGAGCCGCGATGAGGGCATCATGACTTGACCTCATCGCCTTACCTCTCTCTGCTCTCGCAGTACCCGTTCAGCATTTCTTCATAAACAGGTCGTGTTTCGCGGGAGCGAGATTCAGAGGAACTTGTCATGTCGGATTGGAGCGCAAAGAATCCATACTCCTCTAATCTGAATGAGAACTACGTTCTCAATGGTGAGGGGTCGCGCAAGGAAACTCGGCACATCGTCTTCGATCTCGGTGACTCCGGCCTACAGTACAAGGCCGGCGACGCACTAGGGGTGATTCCAAGTTGCCCGCCTGAACTGGTGGAGGATATTCTGGCCACTTGTGGCTTCTTGGGCGAAGAAGAGGTCGAGACCCATCTAGGAACTTGCAGTTTACGCGAGGCGCTTACTAATCGATATGAGATTCACAGAATTTCGAAGAAGTGGATTGAGGGACTCGGGTCCAAACTGTCATCTGGAACAGGTAACATCGAGATTCGAATCGTCCATAGGCAGCGAACCTCGTCACAAGATGGCTCAGTAGTGATGGACTGGAGGGGGAGTGGAGCCGAGGATGACATTCCAGACGGCTATGTTGAAATCGGCTCAGCCGGTGACCCCGCCGAGGCACTCTGGGCCGAACTGACAGAGGATTCCAAGGCAATGGAGGACTACATCTGGTCGCGCGACTACATCGATGGTCTCGCAGACTTCGGGCATATCGGTTTCACTCCTCAGCAGCTCGTCGAGGGCATGGACAGACTCAAGCCGAGACTTTACTCAATCGCCAGCAGTCCTGACTTTGAACTTGGTACCGTCCATCTCACAGTCGCTATTGTCCGTTACAAACACCACGAGCGGAATCGGGCTGGACTTTGCACCGGATTCATGGCAGACCGCTGCGAGATTGATGAAACTGAGATAGGAGTATTCATGTCTCCAACGAGGTCTTTCGTCTTGCCCGAGGACGGCTCAACAGATGTCATCATGATAGGGCCGGGAACGGGAATCGCTCCATTCAGGGCCTTCCTACAGCAGCGCGAGATCGACGGCGCGAGCGGGCGCAACTGGCTATTCTTCGGCGACTGGACCGAAGAGGGAGAGTACCTGTATCGCGAGGAGATGGAGGCCTGGAAGGATAGTGGCCTCATTGATCGTCATGATCTGGCTTGGTCGCGCGCGGGCCCAGAGAAGGTCTACGTCCAGCATCTGATGAAGCAGAACGGTGAGCAAATCTGGAACTGGATTGATGGCGGCGGATACTTCTATGTCTGTGGCGACAAGAATTACATGGCCAGAGACGTCCACACCACTCTAATCGAAATCTGCTCAGAGTTCGGCGAAATGTCAGAAGACGAGGCCAAGGAGTTCGTCGAGACCGGCTTGATGAAGACTGAGAAACGATATCTCAGAGATGTCTACTGACCCCTACTGCTCCGCATTGCTCATACGGCGCGCGCTAGGAGCGGTTCACCATGTTCCGGCGAGTGCTCATCGCCAATCGCGGCGAAATCGCACTCCGAATACTCCGCTCGCTTCGTTCGTTGGGAGTCGAGGCTGTGGTCATACATGGGCGCGATGACAGACTCACACTCCCAGTCAGACTGGCCGATGAGGGAGTGTTCATCGCGCGCGATGACCCACTGGCTTCTTACCTCGACATCGAAGCTGTCGTCTCCGCTGCCAAGGAAGTCGGTGCAGATGCAGTGCATCCTGGATACGGGTTTCTAGCCGAGAACCCCGCTCTGGCCGAGAGGTTGGCCGAGGAGGGAATAACCTTCATTGGGCCAAGTCCCGAAGTCCTCAGACTGCTTGGGGACAAGATATCTGCTAGAGACGCGATGGTGAGGGCGGGCCTGCCCGTCGCACAAGGATCTGGTAAGTCGATATCGAACGAAGAGGAAGCTCGGACCATGGCTGAGAACATCGGCTATCCAGTTATGCTCAAGGCGGCGGCTGGCGGCGGAGGCATAGGCATGCAGATTGTAGAGTCTGCCGACGACTTCGAGACTGCACTGAGGCTGTGCCAAGGTCGCGCACTGTCGGCTTTCGGGGATGATAGGGTGTTCGTAGAGAAATACATCGAAGGGGCCCAGCACATCGAATTCCAAGTGCTTGGTGATGGTTCCAAGGCTATTCACTTCGGCGAGAGGTTCTGCTCCATCCAACGGAGGCATCAGAAAATCATCGAGGAGGGCCCTTGGCTATCTGAAGAAGTACGTGAGGAACTCGGCGCCAAGGTGGTAGCCGGTGCCGAGGCGGTGGGCTACAAGGGGTTAGCTACCTTCGAGTTCCTGCGAGATGCCGACGGTGAATTCTACTTCCTCGAGGTGAATCCGAGGGTGCAGGTCGAGCACACGGTCACAGAGATGATCGCCGGTATCGACCTAGTTTCTCTTGGCATCAGAGTAGCGGCAGGAGAGACACTACCCCTCTCACAGTCCGAAGTCAGTATCTCCGGCCATGCCATCCAGACTAGGATAAACGCGGAGAATCCGTTCACTCTCGAACCTTCACCTGGACGCATTTGGGAATGCCACTGGCCTGGCGGCCCGGGTGTGCGTGTAGATACGCATGCGCACACGGGGTACGATATGCCACCCTCCTTCGACTCTCTGTTGGCCAAGGTGATTGTATGGGCGCCCACTCGCAACGAAGCCATATCCAAGATGGATTCGGTTCTTGCCGAGACGCTAATCATAGGGGTCGACACCCTGATACCGCTTCACCGCGCAATCCTCAATGAGACTGACTTCCGAAATAGAGAAGTCACAATCGCTTACCTCGACGAGCACCCGGGACTGCTGGATGGAGCGTGATTGCGTGGAGATGGTGATTGTTGGGAGCATCGGTTTCGATGACATCGACACCCCCGAGGCGAGTGGCTCCGATCTTCTCGGAGGTGCCGCCACCCACGCCGGGCTATCTTCGGGATTCCACCTACCTCTGACTCCGCGCAAGCCACCGAGAGTAGGTCTGGTAAGCGCGGTCGGCACTGACTTCCCGGAGGGGGCCCAAGAGATACTCGAGGACTCAGGACTGAACCTCGCAGGAGTGGTTCGAAGGGACGGGCGCACGTTCCGCTGGGCGGGGCGTTACGAGGGCTCTATGGAAGAAGTGCAGACACTATCGACGGAGATCAACGTGCTTGAGAATTTCAGGCCTGAGGTCCCGTCTTCGTGGCGCTCCCCCGAGGTCTTGCTTTGCGCCAATACACACCCACGCACCCAAGTTTTGGTACTAGATCAGTGCCCGGGTGCAGTGGTAACCGCCCTAGATACATTCATGCTTTGGATCAACACAGAGTTTGAGTTGCTGTCGGAGGCCCTGCGCAAGGTGGACATGGCCATTCTCAACGAGGAGGAGGCGTGCTCTCTCGCCGGTGAGGAGGTGCTTCACCGCGCAGTCGAGATGATTAGATCGGGCGCAGCACTGTACGGGGGCCGAGAGGCCGGCCCCGGCCCTCGGAGCATGGTCATCAAGCGCGGGGGCAGCGGCTCAGTCGCCTACCTGCCCTGCGGCACAATCACTCTGCCTGCTTTTCCAACTGACGATCTAGTCGATCCTACAGGAGCCGGCGACTCGTTTGCCGGGGCCTTGATGGCAAACATAGTTGGCAGGAAGGGCGCCTTGAATCAGACAGAGACCATGCGAAACGCTCTGGTCCACGCAACCGTGACTGCGTCTTTCACCATAGAGGGACTGGGGGCTTCTACCCTTTACAGCCTTGAGAGAGGAAGGTACCATGCGAGGGTGGACAAGTACCGGAGAATGGTTGGTCTGTGATTACTCAAGTCGCCTTATTCCTGGAAGTGGGTGAGAATCGCCCTTGGATGACGTTCTCTTTAGTTGTGAGAATCTGAGTCCACCTTCCTGATCGGGAAGTTCGGCGGGCCCACGTTCCTCTCCACTCGATACTCTGTTCACGAGCTGGTCCAATGCGTCCTGTGCCGAACGGGGGTGAGGTACTTGCGACTCTCTCGCTCTGCCAGCAACGTCAGCCTGATGATCTTGATCACTGCGAAGACGGATGTGCTGTGAGGACTGGAACCTAGCTCCAGACTGCACTTCCTCTCCGTCCCCGTCCCCGTATTCGGAAGCGTAAGAGCCGGCTGTTCTGCCAGCTGCCGGAGTCGTCTGACCCAATAGAGTACCAATCCAGCTGGGCCTTCTTCTAGATGCCTTCCTCCTACTAGTCTTGACTCTACCTGAACTCATCGAGCTGGCGATTCTGGATAGTCCCGGGAATTCCTCGAGACTCGAGGCATCGAGTGCGGGCCGTGATGCCTCGCCGCTTGTCAGCAGTGCCTGCTTGGCCCGTGCCTGTTTGACAACACCAGGCCGACACTCCTCTCGTATCGCTGCCTCGGTAGGGTCTGGCAGGCCGGGCCCGTTGTATGGTCCCGGAGTCCCGAACCTGCCCTGTGCCCGCCTAATCATTTGTGAACTGGTCGGCCTACGTTCGACGGCAGGCGGGCCGGCAGCGTTGATGTAAGTTTCAGGAGGAACGTAGCTCGCTGCAGGTGTGACGGAACTTGAGGGCGCGGGGGTCGTGGGCGGCGAGTAACTAGTCGCAGGCTCAGCATCGAACATGCCGCCCTCACCGAACATGTCCATGCCGACAGCAGCCTCACCCAGCGCCGAGTCTATCCTGCTACCAACCGGCTTTTCTTCGTACCACGATGGAGCCTCATCCTTCCCCCATGCCCTCTCGTAAGCTGAGCGAGCAACCTCCTGAGGAGAAGGGTCGTAACTTGGGACCGATTCTGTATGAACCTCGTCTTCCCAGGGAAAGAGTGACTCCACCTCAGCCATCGCAGGCTCAGGGGTAGGGGGAGGCAGTGGGTCTGCGAAGTCGGTGAACAACATCTCGTTTTCCGGTTCCGGCTCAGCAGTGAACAGCAACTCATCCTCCGGGGCGGTCAACAGTCCATTCACCTCAGGTAACCCGCCTCCGGCGTCTCTGAAAGCAGGGTATGCCGGCAGTTCCGAATCGATATGTTCGAGTCCCCTACGAGCTTCATCTATCGAACTGCCGTGGCGAACTCTGTCGACCATCAGACACAGTCTGAGCAGTATTCCCTCACTACCTGATATGATATGACGGTCCCCTGCTTCAGTCTCGATGGCAAGGACCGAGGTCCGAGATAGAACGTATCCCAGAAGTGTAAGAGATCCCCCTGCTGTCGCCACCATGGCGTATGGCGGCATCAGGACACTCATGCCAAGGTAAATCGCCAGTAGCCCAATGGGAACTGTGCCTGAGGGAAACATTGGGACCTTCATATGTCGCATTCTAGAGATCGAACCCAAGGATAGTCGGATGCCATGTCCATCGAATCTCTCCAGCGTCAGCTGACGCTTGGTGAGGACCGCTACGAACCTCCCTCCAGACCCGACCAGACTCAGATTGCCGAACAGTTCCGACTTCTCCTCGTCTCGGTCGGGCGTTAGCCCGACTGAATACATCCCGATGCGTCAGCGAATCCGATTGGCTATAACTGCTCGGGGTGCTGAGCACTCGCGCGCGCCCCTTACGCGCACGAGAGACTCATGCCGACGTCATTTCCGAGACTATACCCATGATGCGCATCGGCACAGCATCGAGATGAACTATCAATATGGGCTCAGTACCTCTTTTTCTCAATAAAAGAGGGGATTCCCAATCAATCAATATCGAGTCCTTCTCGATCTCCCTGACTCTTCCGACATTGAACTGTAGATCGATGGAAGCGTGGACTACATCGCCCAGTGATAATCCACGCTTCTGAAACGGAGCCCCGATTAACCTGAAACGAGATGACTCATGACTTTCGATGGCATTCGAGTTCTGATGAATTATCATGCAGCCCTTGTGTAACGACTCTTCCTTGAGATTCCGCAATGCAAGGCCGACTCTGTCACCTGTAACCGCAGTGTCTACATCATCGTCCATCACTTGGAGACTTCTGACTATGCCGAAATCCCCCGCGGGATGAGATTCGACAGTATCGTGCTTGTTGACTGAACCGGACTGTACGTATCCAATGCCTACCAAACCTATTCCTCGAACGACGAAGTGCTGATCGATAGGAATCACCAGTTCCTCCGAAACCGAGTCCCTCTCAACACTCAAGAAATTGAGTAGATTCTCTCTGAGATCGTGAGAATCAGGGGTTCCTTCCAACACGGCCCAGGGCAAACCTGCTTGAGACAATATCACTCTGACCTGATCGGGATCCACCCAACCCCCGTCTTCTGGATTGATGATCACTATCCCATCTGTAATGCCCGCGCATCCGAAGGATACCAAGACCTCTCCGAGAGCAGCATCCACTTTAGTAATCTCAACCAACCCCGCCTTGGCGACATTCAACACCGATAGTAGCGGGCGGATACTATCGGGGAATTTGAGGGGGCGGAGCAAAGATATGATGCGAGTTTCTCCATCAACCATCTCCTTGTACACATATGACTCGATATCGCGAACATCTCCAAGCTTGGCAACGCTTCGAGCCAATTCTTCCGAACCAACGAATCCAACGTTGAGGACAGGCATGCGCCCGCGACCGGACTGACCTTGTTGAACCGAACGGTCGCGACCATCATCCCATGGCGTCGCGGGCGGTT
>Ga0315328_10001554_pt1 | contig 10680 bp, 9 predicted proteins | sample M120032315metaG_FD_203462 | JGI IMG/M metagenome (GOLD analysis project Ga0315328, IMG submission 203462) | Ammonia-oxidizing marine archaeal communities from Monterey Bay, California, United States - M1 200m 32315 | ecosystem: Environmental > Aquatic > Marine > Intertidal zone | place: USA... | reverse complement strand
GCCTGTGCAGGCACCGGACCGTTATCCACACTACTAGAGTACATTCAGAGGCCGACTGTGGAGGGTCATGACGATCGATCTGGCGGATTCGTGCTTTGGTTTGCTGTTGAATATGCACGGCTACTTATGTAAAACTCTTTTGCCGATTAAAGCCCCCAATTGCACGAAGCGTCGCCAGTGGCGAGTAGCTCACCATTCATATTTTCACACCAAACGCTAAGGTTGACGCGTTCAGCATTGTCATCATCATATGAGATTACTTTTGCTTTTACGACCAACTCTTCGCCTTGCTGCAGGGGCCTAAGATATCGAACGGAAAGTTGTCCGGACGTAAACCAATTGTGTTGGAACTGACCAACTAATAGCTCAGTCATTTGAGCAAAATGGAAGATATTTGGAACCACGGGTCTGTTATTTGTGGCCAGATCAGACCCGCCGACTGCTGAGGTGCCTTGTATTGGTCCCCGTGAGATTTCTAAATCAATTAAATTCACTATGTCCGGCATATCAGCCTCCTTTGGGATGGTTTTTTGGATATCTGGCCCAGCCCAATGTGTGCCATTCTCGTCCAGTTACGGCCACTACTCCATCAACGCCCGTTGCTGTCCAGTCGACCACGATATAGTAATAGCCTCGGCGAAGATATTTGTCAGTGATTTGGCCTCTGAAATGTACGGCTTCGTTCACACGAATAGGTTGCGTAAAGGCGCGGCTAGTTCGCGTGAAGAAGCCCGCCCGCGCTAAAGGAGGATTAGGTTCACCCAGACCAAATCCAACTGCTGGTCGAAAAAATATCATTCCTGGCACTACTAAAGATTGGCCATTCTGTTCTACGTAGTGACCAGGCCAGTCGATATTGTTTTCACGTGCGTATTCCCTAACGTCAGCTGTTGAGAAAATAGAGTCAAATTCTAGAGACGAACCTATTTCCAGAGTGTTAAAGTGTGCCTTAATCAAAGTTAGTGCTTTAGAGTTGGCATCGTTCATCTTGATTCCTTTCGAAGAGCTACTGTTAGAGTGAATATTGTAGCTGAGAGCCGACATGTAATTAGAATTGAGCGAATATGGTCGCCTGGAAACCAGACCGCCCGTCGTATCTAAAAAATCCTTATCCGGCTTTAGCACGCCTGCGTAAAGAAGATCCAGTCCATTGGGATTCAAAGTTTGAGGCCTGGGTATTGACTAAGTACGAGGACTGCGATGCGGTATTAAAGCAGCCGTCGGTTTTCTCCTCAGACGCAAGCGCAGCGATTCGACACAATCGGAGTATTTTGGCGAGACAATTGGCCGGAACACTCGATAGTAATCGGCAGGGTGATGTTCCGTTTATTCGAACTGGCCTGGAGGAGCATAAGCATCAAAGAGCGTTGGCGTCACCGGCTTATAATGTGAGTCATTACGGACAGATAGTGAAGGAAATCGCTTGGAAATGGACACATGGTGCCGTTAGGGCAGCTCAAGGTGAATCATTCGAGGCAATGTCTGGGATTGCAAATCAGGCGGTCGTCGAGACTGTGTATGAGTTACTTGGTACATCTCCCGACGAACGATCTAATTATGAGTCATTGGGCACAACGATTCAAACTTGGCGTGCACACAGCGGAGCCGGTCCGATTGTACGCTCACAGGGTGTTCGAGCACAGGCTGCATTGAGAGATGTTTGCCAGCATGCGGTTTCGACTAGTTCCGACCCAAATGGGGCCATCACGTTATTACGAGATGCAATAGGTAAAGGCAGCATATCGGAGGAAGATGCAGCAAAACTCCTATTTGATTTATCAATTGCTGGAAATAATGCAACCGCATTTTTGATAGGCCTAATGCTCTGGATCTTAGCCACAACTCCCAATCTATTCGAGCGACTTAAGGCACAACCTGAATTGACGGCTTTGGCAGTAATTGAAGCATTGCGTTGGCAGGGGCCGACCCAATTTATTCCTCGCTTTGCGACTGAGACTACCAGCTTGGGTAATCGCACTATCAAGCCGGGAGAGGGAGTATTGGCGGTCGTTACAGCAGCAGGCAGAGACCCTGAACGATTTGAACGACCAGACGAATTTTTGCTCGATCGTTCATTCCGCGGCCAACTACAATTTGGGTCTGGCGAGCACCACTGCATTGGTGCAGGAGCAGCGATGGGCTTAGCGGAAGAAGCTGTTCTGGCGATGCTATCGGTAACCGATACTCCGCCACTGATCCAAAAGATTGAATGGGGTGGCACCATGACACTTCGCGGCTTCAAATCACTCTATCTGAAAGTCTAGGTAGATTCCTCACGCACGGCATCTAGGAAGTCCTCAATTTCGATGGGGTTTCCTCCGATGACGAGCAGATGATTTTTTCGAAGGATGTCGTCATCAGATGGCGTCAAAGTTAATGTGCCTTCATGGTCCAGCCACATAATAAAGTCAAGATTAGGGTATTGTCTTTTAATATTTGCGAATGTTTCGGTATGTAGTTTCGAGGGGGCTTTGATTCTTGTGATCAGATACTGATTGCTTATCTCAAGGTTATCAGCTTCATGTCCCTGATCTGACCAGGCGAGAGCGAGGTGTCGGCCTGATTCTCTTTCCGGATATTTGATTTCGTCAGCCCCGACCCGCTCAAGGATTTCACCATGTCTCGCGTTTGCCGCCTTTGCTACCACTCGGGGTATTTGCATCTCTTGTTTCAGCGTAAGCGTAGCGAGAATACTTGTTTCGAGATCTTGCGCAGAAAACGCTACTACCGCAGCGTCACAGTGAGAAACTCCTAAAAGCTTTAGAGCGTGAGCATCAGATGCCTCGGCTTCGGCAATATGAAATAATTCTGCGGAGAGTGATTTAATAGTGTTGGTATCGTGATCGATGCCAATGACTTCGTGTCCCAGTGCTTGAAGGTCACGAGCGAGCTCAGATCCGAATCTTCCGAGTCCGAGAACTGCGATCTTCTGTTTTCTGTAATGATGCTTCGACATTTTTATTTTTTCCGTCCGGATACCTAAATATAGAATAACTAAAATATAGGCATCTGCGCCATGGGTGTCATTTTCGTTTGGCTAGTATTTTGCGTAGTGTCTACCTATTTTTTTAACGATTCAGCTAATGCTTCGACTAGATGAATTGGAGTTTTTGAGCTGAAATGATCTAGCTGCTGTCGACAGGAAGTGCCGGTGATCAGTAGTCGCTCGGACTCAGGCATTTCACGAATGGCGGGGATCAATGTCCGTTCTGCCATTGCCTGTGAAACGTCATAGTGTTCTGTTTCAAAGCCAAATGAGCCGGCCATGCCACAACACGCCGAATCAATCAAATTTGCCGGAATATTGGCGAGATCCAGCACTTTTAGGGCCTGTTCCGTGCCAACCAGCGCTTTCTCATGGCAATGGATATGAATGGAAACGCTCGTTCCACCTTGAAAAATACTTCGAACCGAAATTTCGTCTTCAGTGGCGCAATGAGTGATAAATTCTTCGATAAGAAATGACTGCTTTGCTGCAGTATCTGCAAGTTTTGCTAGCGGAGGCGAGTTGTGTAGCAACAGTGGGTATTCGTCCCGAAAGGCCAGCAAGCAGGATGGCTCTATACCTATAATCGGAATGCCGGCCTCAATAAAGCTTTCCAAACTTTTCAAGTTCTTGGCAGCGGCGTCCCGCGCATCACCCAGTAATCCTTTCGAGATCATAGGTCTTCCGCAGCATTCATTTTGTTGCGTTATCTGAACGGCGTAACCTAAGGCTTCTAGCACCATTACCGCTGCTTTACCAATCTGAGGTTGAAAATAATTCGTAAACGTATCGACAAAGAGTACGACTGTTCCATTTGTGGTGGCGCGTCCGACACTATGGTTTTTTTGAAACCATTCTATGAACGAGATTTGCGCAAATTCAGGAAGTGGTCTCAACTTATGAATTCCGAGAAATCGGTCAAGTAGTGTCTTGACAAAATCGATCCGGCCTACGTAGTTTGTCAACGATCTGGTACCCAGCAACTGATTTAATTTGGCGCCTGTCGCGATACCAGCGAAAATCTTATCCCTAAGTGGGACACCTTGTTCTGCGTGGCGTAGGGCGAGTACCTCTGACTTCAGGAGAGCCATATCAACGGCGGAAGGACATTCGTTCTTACATGCCTTGCATTCCACGCAGAGATCGAGTGCGTCGTGGATTCGATCCCCTGTGAGTTCTTCTGGTGGCAGGGACTGATTTAGCACTTGTCGGAGCAAATTGGCTCGACCTCGCGTGGAGTGTTCTTCATCCTTCGTAACCATGAAGGACGGACACATTGTGCCAACATCCTTTAAGCATGCTCCTTGTCCATTACATTGTTCGGCGGCTCGTGCAATGCCTCCCCATTCCTCCCAATTTAAAAACGTGGGAGGAATGAGACTGCCAGTCTTCGGTGAAAGCCGCAAATTGTCATTGAACGCTGGGGTATCAATAATTTTCCCTGGGTTCATTAATGAGTGAGGATCAAATGTTAATTTTACGTCACGGAAACTGTCGACCAACGCGGGCCCAAACATACGCTCTGTAAAGGCACCTCGTACTATGCCGTCACCGTGCTCACCACTGAGTGAACCGCCAAATTCCAGAATTAAATCGGCGATTTCTTGAGCCAGCATTTCAGCGTTTTCGGGGCCGTCTAATTCTTTTAGGTTGATCATGGGTCTGATGTGTAGGCATCCTGCACCGGCGTGTCCATAGTATGCGGTGGGCAGTTGATAACGTTGTACGATCTCCTCAAATCGAGCGACGTAATCTCCTAAAAGTTCGGGTTCAACGGCCCCATCTTCAACGAAGGCCACTGGTTTTGTATCTCCCCGCACGGACATCAACAGTCCGAGGCCAGCTTCTCTCATTCGCCACATTCGGGCTTGCTCTCCAGAGTTGGTGGTAACAACCATATCTTCAGTGAGGCCACGACCCCTGAAGTCTTTACCGAGTGCATTTAGCTTTTCGACGACTTCTTGCTCAGTTTTTCCATCTACTTCGACCAATAGCAGCCCCCCTGGGGTACCAATTACGAATTCAACCAGAGATTTATAGCTAAAGCTTTCGCGACAGCGTTCGATGATTGTCTTATCAACTAGCTCGACTGCTGCGGGGTCGTGTGTGACCGCAATAGGCGCTGCTCGGCACGCGTCTTCTATAGATTTAAAGTGAAGCGCTATTATCCCCGTTTTAGCAGCAAGTGGGGCAAGTTTGAGAGTCGCCTCCGTGACAATCCCCAAAGTTCCCTCACTGCCCACGATCATTTGACCGATGTCCATACTTTCGCCACGGCTGTCATTATATGTAAGTACAGTGTCAAGATTGTAACCAGACACACGTCTAGGTATTTTTGGGAAGTACGCCTCTATTTCTGCTTGTCGTGATTGCGCAATCTCTCGAATGGCTCGGTATAACTCTGACTCACGTGCGTCGCCGTCTAATTTTTCCTCTAATTCTGAACCTGAGATATTTTTGGTGCGGATAATACTGCCGTCACTAAGTACGATGGTGACCGAAATTAATTGATCACTCGTTTTTCCATGTCTGAGTGAGTGCGCACCACATGAATTGTTGCCGATACCACCACCTATAGTCGCTCTATTTCTGGTGGACGGGTCCACGGGGTACATGAGCTGGTGGCTTTTGGCTTGTTTATTGAGTGCGTCAACTACTAGACCTGGCTGGACACGTGCCGTTGCCGAAGACGGATCTATCTCCAATACCTGATTCATATAGCGAGTGAAGTCAATCACTATCGCATGATTGACGCCTTGCCCCGCCAAACTCGTACCGGCTCCTCTTGGAAGAATCGGAACACCGAAGGTATTTGCGACTTGTACGATTGCTTGAACATCGCTGGTGTCTCGAGGGAAAGTAACCGCAACTGGCTCCATTTCATAGATTGAAGCGTCTGTTGCGTAGAGGAGTCTTCGGGCTCTGGATGTATCAACATCCTCTGCGCCCCCAGCAAGTACGCTTACTAGAGCCACCTCAATCTGTTGAAGAAGATGGTCGGGCCCTTCCAGTAGATTCAGTGCATTCTGGACGGAGGAATGCGTTGGAGCGCCTTCTCCAGAAATTACCGATCGATGTGAAGTGTTGCTTGTGGTCATGGGCTATAGATTAGCACCAGTGGTCTTATGTTCGACTTTGAGCTGGACTGTCAACGCGTCTCATTCAGGCGTTGCAGGCACATTTTTCTTATCCTGCGATCGTCTGGCAAGAGAAGGGCTACAGAGCGATTCCACCAGTTCGATCAGAAGATCTTGTGCGGCCACGATATAGGTCGAATCTTCAGACAGCAGGGGCCTGAGACTTGCCAAACCGCTTGCAGTGCCATGGAGCAATGCTGAAAGTGCGGATGGGCTGAATCGGGGATTTACTTCACCTTGTGCTTGAGCTTTTTGAATCAGCTCCGTTAACGCGTCGATCGATATGGAAATATCTGTCGCAACTTTTTCTTTAAGTTCATCGTTTCTCAGAGCGGCCAAGGTCGACTCTAGGCTGATAACCGCATCTTGTCGGCTCTGGTCGGTATCAGTATTTTGATACGGTTTTAGTAAAATCTCCAGAAGCTGATCTCCGGCAGATGTTGATTCCTTGTCTAAAGTCGTAAAGGCTTGAAGCCCTTCTTCGATATGTTCGTGCGAAACGGCCCAAATTAGTTCGTCTTTGCTTTTAAAGTACCGATAAAGCGTACCGGTTGCCATCTCAGCTTCACTTGCTATCTGGCTAATTGTGGTGGAAGCATAACCCTGTTGTACGAACATTTGCTTCGCAGCCCGAATGATGTCTTGTTTTCGTTGTTCTAGGTATCGTTGGGGCCTACTTGGCATATTTTATTGAATTTCCTTACTTTGGACTGAGGGGTACCTACGCGAGTAGGTTAGCCCAAAGTAAGGAAACGATCACGATTAGCTGAACACTTAGATTTCTAAGAGTTAGCTTTAAATGTGACTTATAGTGCGTCTAACTACCATCGCCAAAAAATCTTTTTTGGCCTCATGATAGTTTGGTGCAACACCACGATTTTTTCGCGTGATGTAGCTGACGTAATTCTCAAGTTTCATGTTATTACTCCTGACATTTATGGCTGTTAGTACTTATAAAGAACAGCGCCAGTTGCTGTTTTCTTGTCGAAGCCACCTTCGGTAATCCTTTTTGGCTTCCTCAAAGAGAGGTCCGGTCTTACGACCCTTGCTCAACACACCATTAATGTACTCTTTCGGGGTTATCACTTTAGACTCCTATCTATTGCCCGACAAAATGAATGTTTATTCATTTAACTGAATAATATAGTATAAAATGAATACATGCAAATGTAAGTGTAAAAAGTGCGTTAAACAGATGGATTAATCCGAACAGGTTTGGCCTGATATTGTTGTAGAATCAGGCGAATAAATCATCATCGCTGGCCTGGTCCTTGTCAAGATCAAGGTATGGTAGTACCGAGATGAGTAGGTCAGTTTCTGATTCCAGAGTCCGACCGAGACCGGAGAGTAAGCCCATGACTCGCGCAATCAGGATTACGTCACCCGGGAGATCTAGAATAGGATTAGCTCGCAATAGTTTTCCAAGATTTTCATTTATCTCCGCAACCATTTCCTGATCAGCATAGGCTTTTCCTGAACGAAGCACATCTCCGAGGAATGCTTCTCCCAGCGCGGTATACGTCTCTGGGTCGTCTTCGCGAGTTCTGAATCCCATGTCTGTCATAGTGGCTGAAATTGCATCTGATTGCTGCTCAATGATGGCGCTGGTTAGGACCATTAACTGCTCTCGAAAATCAGTCTCGATTGACTTAGTAAGTCCAAAATCAACCAGTCCGATGCGAAGAGTTTCATCTTCACTTTTAGGCGGTAACACGAAGAGGTTTCCAGGATGGGGATCTGCATGAAACACGCCGTATTTGAGAATCATGTTGTTATACAAGTCAATGAGCACATCAGCGACATCGGGCGGATTCACGCCTGCCTCTCGCAACGCTTTAGTATCAGTAATTTTTATGCCGTCGATGTAGTCCATTGTGAGAACTCGTAATGAGCTGAGCTCCCAGAAGATTTTTGGGACGGTTGCATCATTTCTGTTTGAGAGAAGATTAGCTATTTCTTCGGCTGCACGTCCTTCATGGACGAAGTCAATTTCTTCTGGTGCATTTCTGCGCATTTCGGCAACCATCGGGCGGAAATCGATGATAGTTTCAAGTCGACTCCATATATTAGAGAGCAAGTCAACAGCCTCAAGATCCCACTGGACAATCTTGTCTATGCCCACATGTTGAACCTTCACCGCCACATCATGCCCATCATGTGTGCGCCCACGATGTACCTGTGCCAGTGAGGCTGCGGCTACTGGCTCTTCCAAGATGGACTCAAATAGCTTCTCAACTGGCGCTCCTAGCTCCTCTTCTATTCGATTTTTTACTTCCAGCCATGGTCTTGGCGGTACAGAATCATGCACGAGCGAAAGTGTTCGGACGTATTCCTCCATAAGCACATCAGCACGGGCACCCAGAAATTGGCACATTTTAACTATCATGCCCTGCTGTTTGACGGCCAGTCGAACTACAGAAATTGCCGCATCTGAATGAAATTTGTGAGTTGCTGCCTCCATTCGCTTGACCCCAAACAGGCGTCTCTTAATTCGAAGCGTCCGCCACTTTAACCAGACTGTGAGCAAGGTGTAGGCAAGTGGGATTAATCTTCGAAACTTGCCATAGGTGGGCTTTGACAGGTCTATACCCTTAAATGGCGAGTCTAATCTGGTAGTCTCCGCAGAAGAAGTTTTTGAGGACAATGTATTAACTCCTTCGACGCAAATTTTGTTACTTAATTCACCTTACCAGTGGATTTCGATAAAAACAGTTTGAAATTCTCATCACGAGGTACTCTGTATGAATGGCGTACTTCAATCCATTCCGACCCTCGTATATGGCGGATCCGTATTCATCCCTGGCGAGGCTTCGGAGTGAAGAGCCGGTTCATTACTCAGAGGCTGTCAACGCATGGATCATTACTTCATATCAGTACGGGTTAGAAGTATTACAGGATTATGAAAGATTTTCGTCTAATCCAGACCGTGCGAGTTCGAAGGTATCTGAGAGTTTGGCATATGTTCAGCAGAACTCCGCCTTGGGCAATGTTGAGCGACTGGCTCAACTGGATTCTCTCTCGCACACCCGTCTTCGAAGAATTGTGGCTCGTGGATTTGCACCTATTATTTTGGAGAAGTTACGAAACGAAATACGGGTCGAAGTCTCCAAGCAAATCGACGACATGTTGGCTGCCCATCCTGACGGAGTGATTGAGGTAGTGCAATCTCTTGCTGTGAAGGTACCGGAGACTATCTTGAGTCTTCAGCTTGGGCTTCGAGCAGATGATCGGGATCAAGTAATGAGCGATACGTTTGCCCTGATGCAGACTAACTTCAATGATGTGACCGTAGCAAAACGGCGCGCAGCGCGAGAAGCCAAGGTCAGACTTACCGAATTTTTGGAGTCCGTATCGCATGACGAGCGGGTGACAAATGATTCTGTTCTGGCGTCGATCGTACGTGTAGAGGAAATATCGAACGATGGCGGTGAGGATGACCTGCCATCAACAGAAGAATTATTAGCTCTTGTGGTCGATTTGGCTCAGGCGGGAAGTGCTACGACGGCAGAGGCAATCGCGAACGGAATTTTGGCCTTTGCTATCAGCGATGCCGCCCAGTCAACTTTGAGAGAGAATGGCGAACTCCTGGATTCGGCTGTTGACGAAATATTGAGATTTGACCCACCGCAACAGGTTCTGGTGCGGTGGGTAACCTCGGATCTGTTATTTTCAGGAGTCCAAATGAAGGAGAATGACGCGGTCATGGTGCTGGTTGGTGGGACCAATCGAGATCCGGATGTATTTGAAAATCCAGACAAATTTGACATTGAACGTTACCAATCTAATACAAGCACTGGGGCTCCACCATCGCTAGCTTTTGGCAGAGGTTCTCATTACTGCGTGGGTGCTCCATTGGCACGGATTGCTCTGCAAGAAGTATTTAGGGCGTTTCTAGAAAAAACGTCGTCGTTTCGAATATCTGATCAGATGGAGTCGGACGGCCTTCCTCGAACAGACGACTGGTTTGCTCGTGGACCCAGGGCTCTCGAGATCGCGGTGACGTTATAGTTCATTGGGACTAATGTAGATCCTATGACGCAGGACCAGACCGCAGTTTTTAATCCATTTATTCCATCATTTAAATCCAATCCATATGTGCAATATGCGCGTGCAAGAGATTACGCTCCGGTGTATCGCTCAGACGCGCTTGGTGCATGGGTGATTACGTCTTATGAGGCTTGTAACGCAATTCTCAAAGACCCTGAAATTTTTTCATCTGACCCACGGTACGCATCCGGTGCAATCGCGGAGGAGGTGGCTCGCGAAGCAGAGGCAAATCCTCTGGGATATGTGCGTAACGTGCTGACCAGTGACCCGCCGGACCATACTCGACTGCGCGCCATCGTGAACAAAACGTTTACACCGAAGCGTATAGCCGCGCTCGGCGGACATATTACCGACGTAACGGATTCACTTGTGCAATCGTTACGCACTGAGTCCAGCTTCGACCTCATGGCAGGCCTGGCCCAACCTCTTCCGGTCATAGTTATCGCGGAGATGCTTGGAATACCTCCTAGCGAGCGAATACGATTTAAAGAATGGTCGACGGTAGTAGCT
>Ga0315328_10001551_pt1 | contig 10682 bp, 5 predicted proteins | sample M120032315metaG_FD_203462 | JGI IMG/M metagenome (GOLD analysis project Ga0315328, IMG submission 203462) | Ammonia-oxidizing marine archaeal communities from Monterey Bay, California, United States - M1 200m 32315 | ecosystem: Environmental > Aquatic > Marine > Intertidal zone | place: USA... | reverse complement strand
TCCTTTTTTGCTTGATTCCCCAAAACCGTCCCATGACTACTGACTCTACTACGAACTCCGAGACTTCAGAAACGCCAAACATGCCTGAAGCTCCCGAAAATCAAACCCCATCAGCATCCCCCGAAGGACTAAACACGGTTGAATCCCCAGCCGTTGCGGAGATTTCTCCTAATAGTAGCTCTGCTGATACGGACACTATTACGGAAGAATCAGCGGAGCCAACGAAGCCAGTGGATGATGCAGTCGTCCAAACGCCAAAAATCCAAATTGGCTCTCGACGTAAGACGGATACCAGTTTGGCACCTCAAGGTAGCAAGCCACATTTGGATAATAAAAAACCTGATACGATTGTTGTGCCCCCAGTACGTCAGGGCCCTGTTCCGATTCCGTCTGTTCGTGACACTTTGCCTGAAGACCTCGAAGCGGAAATTGCAGCAGCCTTGGGTGATGAAGCCAATTCGACCGAATTACTTGATGCCAGTGTACCGACCACCGCTGGTGTTATGCTCGAACCAGATACTCGACAACGAGCCACGGTGATTCGCGTTGATGCGACGCATGTTTTTGTATCACTTGGCGGCGCTAATGAAGGTGTTGTTCAGCGAGTGCAACTCAGTCAAGATTTCGAAGTAGGTGTGGAAATTGATATTGTTGTTTCTGGCTACAACCAAGAGCATCAAATCTATGATGTCCGTATTCCGGGAGCGTCGGTTAGTGTCGCTGATTGGGCAGATTTGCAAGAAGGCGTAGTTGTCGATGTGACGATTACTGGCAATAACGTTGGCGGATTGGAATGCCAAGTGAATTCAATTCGAGGGTTTATTCCTGCAAGTCAAGTTGCCATGTACCGCGTCGAGAATTTCGAAGAATATGTCGGACGCAAACTGAGCTGCGTGGTTACCGAAGCTGACGCGCAACGCCGCAACTTAGTGCTAAGTCATCGTGCCGTGCTCGAACGTGAAGCAGCGAAGGAGCGAGAAAAGAAACTTGCAACCCTAGAAGTTGGGTCTATTCAAGAGGGTATCGTACGCAACATCCGTGAGTTTGGTGTTTTTGTAGATCTTGGCGGAGTGGATGGGTTGGTTCATGTTAGCCAAATGAGCTGGGACCGAGTGACAGATCCCAAGGAGTTAGTTTCCGAAGGCGATACCGTTCGCGTTCGCGTCGAAAAAATACATCCTCAGACTGGCAAAATTAGTTTGTCATTACGAGCATTGCAGCCACACCCTTGGGAAGGAGTTGCTGCAAAATTCCGAGTTTCAGAAACAGTGACCGGCCAAGTGACTAGGATCGCTGACTTCGGTGCATTCGTACGAATCGACACTGGCATTGAAGGTCTGGTTCACATTAGTGAATTGGCCCACAACCGTGTGAGTACAGTCGGTAGTGTTGTTAGTGAAGGAGAAGAAGTCCAAGTTAAGGTACTATCGATCGATGCGGAAAACCAGCGAATCGGTTTATCCATCAAACAGACGACGGAAGCACCTGCGAAGGCTGCCGGCGGTGAAAAAGAAGAGATGCAATTGACAGAAAAAGTTGTCAAAGAAATCAATACTCCGCTCAAAGGTGGAACTAATCGTCCCTCTGGCGGCGAACAATTTGGATTGAAGTGGTAAGGTAGCTTCTCTCGTTGTGGAGCTGTATGTACGGTGGGCGGAAGCTGCTTATATCACGCCAACGCATGCTCTCAGTGCATTGTGTAAGGGACGGTCGATGAAAACCTTAAAAATGTATGACGCAGTGGTCATTGGTGGTGGCCACAATGGTCTTGTAACGGCGGCTTATCTCGCTCGTGCTGGGAAAAAAGTCGCAGTGCTTGAACGCCGTCATGTGCTTGGCGGATGCTCAAATTCTGAAGAATTATGGCCTGGGTATCAAGTTTCCACAGCTGCTTATGTGGTTAGTTTATTTGAACCGAAAATTATGGCTGACCTACGCTTGCGTGATTATGGTCTCAAAATAATACGCCGCAGTCCGTCTTCCTTTACCCCATTGCTTGACGGGCGTAGTTTGACACTGGGCCCGGACATGGCTGAGTGTCAAAAACAAATTGCCCAGTTCAGTAAAGCAGACGCCGAAAATTATCCGCTGTACTGTGAGATGCTTGAGAGAGTGGCGCGACAGCTTGAGCCATTGATGCAGCGAACCGCTCCCAATCCTTTACCGTTGCCTCAAAGCTGGCGTAAAAAAGGGATGCTGTCGAAAATCCGCAACGGTCAACAAATTTGGGAGATGTTCCAAGCGTTGGGTGAATTGGGCGAAGACTTACCCGACGCGATGCAGTTGCTCAGCGGAGCCGCTCGGCCACTACTCGAGAATTGGTTTGAATCTGAAGTATTACGAGCGACGTTGGGCACCGATGCGATCATCGGCGCCTTTCAGTCGTTGTCGTCCGCAGGCAGCGCCTATACATTGTTACATCATGTGATGGGACAAGCAGGTGGGTCCCGTGGTGTGTGGGGATATGTGCAAGGTGGCATGGGAGCGTTAGCGAACGCCTTGGCGCAGGCTTGTACTGATTTACACGTAGATATTCTTACGGAAACTGAGGTTTGTAAGATATTGACCAGTGACGGCAAGGTTTGTGGTGTTGCTTTGGGTAACGGTCGAATCATTGAAACATCCATAGTTGCTTCCACCGTTGATGCCAATTTGACATTCAACCGGTTTTTGGATGAAGATGATTTGCCAACTGGGTTTCGCAAAGCGGTGGGTGCCATCGATTACAGTTCGGCCTCTATGAAAATCAATATGGCACTCGCCGAGGCTCCGCAGTTTTCTTGTGTGGGATCTGAGGGCATGGGTCCACATCTCCATGGGACGATCCATATAAGCCCGACCGTCGATTATGTCGAGCGTGCCTTTGCGGACGCATTGGCAGGCTGGCCGAGCACTGAACCGGTGTTAGAAATTACGATTCCTACAAGTTTGGATACAACGATTGCGCCGGCGGGTAAACATTTGATGAACGTGTTTGTGCAATTTGCGCCGTACAACTTAGCCGAGAATAAACAGTGGGATGATATCAAAGAGGAGTTTGCGGATCGTTGTATTGCGCAAATTGCGAGGTATGCCCCCAATGTGCCCTCAGCGATTGAACATCGTCAAGTTCTGAGCCCGCTGGATCTAGAGCGAACTTTTGGACTGACCGGTGGAAATATTATGCAGGGTGCGATGACGCCCAACCAGTTGTTTTTTATGCGTCCCGTTGTGGGTTGGGCAGATCACCGAACTCCTGTTCGCGGTTTGTATTTATGTGGAGCGGCGAGTCATCCAGGCGGTGGAGTGATGGGGACTTGCGGTCGCAACGGTGCCGCTGCGATTCTCAAAGGTTAATGGAACAATCTTAAAGATTGTCAAGCGAAGCGAGTTGTAGATGATAGCAGCAGAATCTAACAACGGTGCAGGCAGTGTTGCTCGTGCACGCATGATGATCGTGATCGCTGCATTGCTGTGGAGCACGAGCGGGCTCTTTGCTAAGGCGCCGTGGTTTGACGAGTGGCCAGGTTACGCGATGGCTTTTTGGCGAGCGTTATTTGCCTGTGTAATTTTGTTGCCAATGGTTCGGCGGCCGCAATGGAGTGTGCGGTTAATCCCCGTTACAGCGATTTTTGTGGCGATGAACTATTCCTTTTTGACCGTGATGGAGCGGTATGAAGCGTCGAGTGCTATTTGGTTGCAATATACGGCTCCCATTTGGGTGATTACTTTGGGTGTGGTGCTGATTAAAGAAAAAGCGAGTAAAGCAGATTGGGTGATGGTCGCTTTCCAAATGGTTGGCGTTGCAGTTATTCTAGCGCCCCAGTGGCATTTAAGCTCAGTGGGCGAGCTGCTGTTGAAACTAAGTGTTGGTGTGACCTACGCGTTGGTCGTATTGTCACTGCGTTGGATGAAAGCATATGAAGCGGCGTGGATTGTCGGCATTAATCATGTCGTGACCTGCTTAGTGTTTTTGCCCTTTGTGGTGTTCGCTGGAATAGGACCAACGACGCCAATGGAGTGGGTCGCAGTGGCAGCTTTTGGTATGCTGCAGATGGGATTACCATACTGGTTGTTTGCTAGAAGTGTACAACAACTATCGGGTCATGAGGCAACCGGCATTGTGATTCTCGAACCGATTTTGTTGCCGGTGTGGGTATTTTTGGCGTGGGGTCATCTGTCGAGTTATGAAAGCCCAGGGATGGGGACTATCGTCGGGGCGGTTTTTATATTGATTGGACTGATTGTTAAAGTGATCCATGAATGGAAACCTCGCACCCTCGAGAATGAACTTTGAGTCTCACAAGATAAGTAAGAAACGTATGAATACTAATACGGCTACCGATTTACCAAAGGATACGAACCGCTTTCGCCCGCGGCGGTTACGGCCCGTAGTGTGTTTGTTGTTGACTTTAGCTTCGGTGTTTTTTGTCGCTACGTTGCAATATATGCCCGTGGATTTTTGGATTCGTTTAGGTGCGCGTGCCTTTGGAGGTGTCGCCTTTGATTCGATTTACTTTCGTGCTGAAATCCTTAAGAATTTTGACCAAGGTCTGATCTACATGTGTGCGGCGATGGGGATCTTACTAACACACGAATTTGGTCATTACTTTGCTACTCGGATTTATCGGATTCCTTCGACCTTACCGTATTGCATTCCCTGTCCGATCAGCCCGGTGGGGACATTTGGTGCAGTGATTTTTATGGATGGCAGTAAAGCGGATCGTAAACAAATATTTGACATTGGAATCGCTGGGCCCCTAGCAGGATTGATGGTTGCTATTCCGGTTATGTGGCACGGAGTAGCAACGTTGGACTTAACCCAAGCGGAGTATGGGCCTTTTGAAATTGAGTTGCCGTTGTTGGTGAAATGGATGTATCAGTGGACGCATGTGGGCGCGGTGACTCCTGAGGTGGTCGTGTTTAGCCAACTCAATGCTTACTTTGTAGCGGGCTGGTTTGGGTTGATCGTCACAGGGCTCAATATGGTGCCGATGGGGCAACTTGATGGTGGTCACGTGAGTTATACTTTGTTCGGTACAGCGGCTCACTGGATTGCCCGGACACTCATGGTATTGGTCATTGCATACCAAGTTTACACTCAATCAGCAATGTTTATATTGATGTTAGTATTGATCATGGTGGTCGGGCTTGAGCACCCGCCTACGCGCGATGATACAGTTCGACTTGGCCCTGTCCGGTGGTGTATTGGCGTCGTCTCATTGGCAATTCCAGTGCTGTGTTTAGCACCGTCGATCATTATTATGCGGTGAGTTTGGCTTTTGCCACTACTTGTTCAACCGATATGGCTGGTATCGCTGTTTTATAGAGTCATGCGAGAAACGCTCCAGTCCTTCCTCGCCCATGTGGCTAGCTTGTATGGTATTGCGAATTATCGCTAACCCGATTGCTTTACCAGCCTGAGTCAATTTGGTAATTTAAAGTCTGCTTCGTGTTCAAAACCATCAGTATGAAATTTCCTCCTCACAACAACAGACAGGACAACATCTGTATGTTATGCAAATATTGTTGGTTCGCCGGTGTGGCAGTCGTAATCACTGCCTGTCTCAACACGCTGTCCCTAGCTCAATCAGTTGATACTGAACGGCACGTGGTTGTCATCAGCATCGACGGATTTGCAGCGTACCTTGTTGACGACCCCAAAGTTCCGTTGCCAATCATTCGTCGACTCGCTCGGGAAGGCTGTATCATTAAAGGCGGAATGACCGTTTCGGATCCCTCCGTGACCTGGCCCAATCACACAACTCTGGTGACAGGCATGAAGCCTGGTCGGCATGGCGTACTTGCAAACGGAGTTCTAGTCCGTGGCGGAATTGGAGTGCCAGTAAAGATTGATTCCTATCGTGACCAGAGCGACCTTGTGAAAGTTCCCACGGTGGTGGATGTGGCTCACGCTGCGGGACTCAGGACTGCTGAAGTGAACTGGCCTTGCACTCGCAATTCACAATCGTTTGATGACCAGTTCCCTGATGTTCCCAATGCACTGGATTACACAACACCGCGTTTGCGGACAGAACTCATCGAAAAGGGGCTCTTGCGGGACGAAACACATGCCTCATTTCGTAAAGCGAGTGTTGTCGGCCTTGATTATGTCTGGACGGAAGCCGCCTGCCACTTGATTCGGGAACGCAAACCCCACCTGATGCTCGTGCATCTTCTGAACAACGATGCGACACATCACCGACGTGGCGCACAATCACAAGCAGGCTACACCGCTAATGCGTATGCCGATATGTGCGTGTCTCGTATTATCAACGCAATCGATGACGCTGGAATTCGTGAAAACACCACGATCATTCTGGTTGCCGATCACGGATTCACTCTGACTCCCAAAGCGATTCGACCGAATGTCCTGTTACGAAAAGCGGGATTACTGACGGTGGAAGGCGGAAAGCTAACACAGGCACAAGTGCATGTAATTCCGGAAGGTGGTGTTGGTTATGTGTACTGTACCAATCCAGCAAAAGCTACCCAGGACTCTGCCAACGTCAGGAAGATGTTCATGGGGCAGGAGGGGGTTGCCGACGTTTTGCTGCCAGATCGATTCAATGAAGTCGGCTTCCCGCACCCACGTGAATACGACCAGGTGCCCGACGCCATTCTGATCGCCGAAGATGGATTTGCCGTCTCTGGGGTCGTGACTGGAGAGACGCTTGTCGCAACTTATAAAGAGGCACAAACGTCACTCGGTTCGCATGGATTTCTGGCGAAACTCCAGAAGATGAATGCGATGTGCATCCTCTCTGGTGCTGGTATCCGATCAGGAATCAAACTACAAGGAGCAGACAATACCGTCATCGCTCCCACAATCTCCAAACTACTGGGACTCAAATACCCCCACGCCGACGGCAAACCTCTGTCGGATGCATTACACATTTCAATTGGTCAGTGAATCACAGATTCAGTATGTGCAAGTAATGAAACTGTCATGTGACGGGCATGTATTTGGGGATAGAGCGAGTTGGGTTCTCTGCCACACTTTGCTCTTTGCCCAAACCACCAATTGACCTTCTCTCAATTGCCTAAATTTGGTATTTTCCCCGCAGGTTGTTCCCAGTTTGTTCTGATCCAAATTTCAATACTTCAGGGGGAAGTACTATGAAAGCCTTGGTTTCTCGCCCAGTTCTATATTTTTCCTTAGCGATTGTACTGCTTGGTGGTAGTGGTTGGACAATCTATAGCAAGTTTTTTGTGCCAACCGACAAAACACCTGTTGCTGCCACATCTGACCAGGAAGATAGTGAGGGCACAAAAAGTGTAGATGAGGAGCAAGATGTAACTGTTTCTCCGCCAGATTCGGATGCGTTTTCACGTCTTGCGGCGAGTAGCGATGGCAGTGACGGCGATTTTCAACTTGCCTCAGAACCGACCCTAACTGTCGATACTGCGGACAGCGATAGTTTTGTCATCGACAACACCCTGCCTGCACCACTTGATAATGGTGACAATGCAACCTCATTTAGCATTGGGGATGATCCGCCAGAGTTTTCCATTGGTGACACTGCTGTTGTTCCACCGGAAAGTACTTTTGAGACCGACGTAGATTCAAATGATTTTGAACTTGCAAACATCACGCCTGTTATTCCAACGTTAGATGACACCACGGGTGTAAATTCGGATGTGGCGGTCGATCTTAGCCAACCAGCCATCGGATTAGAATCGACCGCACCTGCAATCGACTCTCAATTACAACCACTTACGACGCTGCCGGCCTTGGATCCAACTGGCGACTTCGACTCCGCAGATCTCAACACTAACGCCATGGCTGCAGCAATTGAGAACAGGCCCGGTACAATTGAAATGGAAGGCGAGCAATTACCGTCGTTATCCATTCGGAAAATTGCTCCGGCTGAAGTCCAAGTAAACCATGCTGCTGTTTTTACCACACGCATCAAGAACGTTGGCAAGATTACGGCTTACGGCGTAAAGATTACTGATTACGTTCCTCGCGGTGCCCGATTAGAAAGCGCTCACCCAGAATTTATTCGAACACCCACAGGTGCGATTCAATGGGAGTTAATCGCTTTAGAACCTGGTGAAGAAGCGTCAGTGTCCATGAAAGTGACACCATTGACGGAAGGGGAAATTGGTAGCGTCGCTACCGTTTCGTTTGCGACGCGTGCTTCCGTTCGTACCGTCAGCACAAAACCACAACTAACGATTCAACAAACATTTAATAAAACGGCTCTCATCGGCGAAACCGTTCTCGTCAACATCGTCGTATCAAATCCCGGTAGCGGTGATGCAACGGGCATCGTAGTCGAGGCAGATATCCCCACCGAGCTATCTCATGTTGCCGGCAATGAGTTGGAATATCAAATTGGTACGCTACGTCCGGGGCAGTCTAAACAACTACAATTACGTTTGTTGGCAAAAACCGCTGGGATTATTCAGAATATTTTGACTGTCCGTGGCAAGGGTCAGATTGAAAACCGTAGCATCGAACCGATGCGGATCGTCGCACCAGCACTTCAGGTTTCATTGCGCGGCCCAGCGATTCGATACTTGGATCGCCAGACCACGTACTCTGTTGAAGTATTGAACCCAGGAACAGCGTCCGCTCGTAATGTGGAACTTGTTGCTTATCTACCAAAGGGATTAAAATTCGTATCGACGGATCACCATGGTGAATACGACAACACAGAGCATGCGGTTTATTGGAAGTTAGAAGAATTACCTCCTCAAATTGGAGATTCCGTGAAATTGATGGCGATCGCTATTGAACCGGGTGAGCAAAAAGTGCGTCTCGAAGGTACAGCGGATCTTGGTGTACGAGCTCGGTTCGAGCATGTAGTGCGAGTGGAATCTGTACCTGAATTGGAATTCAGTGTGAAAGACACTGCGGACCCCATTGAGCTAGGATCTGATACGACGTATGAAATCAAAGTCGTTAATCGGGGCACACGCACTGCGACGGGTGTCCAGATTGCAGCATCATTTCCACAAGCTTTGAAGCCGATTCAAGGCGGCGGGCCAAGTGATGTACGTATTGAAGGCCAAATCGTATTGTTTTCGCCGTTGCAGCGTCTTGCACCCGGAGCTGAGGCGGTATTTCGAGTGAAAGCTAAAGCGATCGCCCAAGGTGATAATGTTATTCGAGTGCAGATATCCTCGGATGATAAAACAACCCCCGTCACCAAAGAAGAAAGCACCCGCGTCTATTCGGACAATTAAGCCGACCAGTTTGTAATCTAGCTCAATTTAGTTTAACCGTTCTCCACTTGGCTTCAGCGGACAGCAGCATCTAGCACTTCAGCCAGCCATTTATAAATGCTGACAAAATTAATTGAACCCACCGCGATTCTATGCACTATTTTTTAAGACTTGCTGTATTCGTAATTCTCGCCACCGCGATTTGCAGCGAGATTCACGCCTCTGGGCCGCTCAGGAAAACAACGATCGGAGTAACACTTAGCGGCACGTCAATTGTTGGTTGGGCCAATGATGACTACTTTGACTTGGATTTCCAGGGTCAACGCATATTAATCGTTGGCGGTGTTTACGATGCCTCGTCGGCAGTTCAAGTCAAGCAGCTTTCCGAAAATATGAAATCGACGGATACCCGCTCCGTTGCGTTTGTCCCGGATCTATACCCAGACTCCGATCAGGGACGTGTGATCAACGAAGCCGACTTATCGAATTTCTACAACGCGCCGAATAACCCCGAATTTCAATATTTGGTCGGCTGGGCCGCCTATCATATTTCGGACTGTGTCGTGCTCTTGCGATTGTCCAACGACGAGTCCATAGTTGCCAATAATACGTTTGTGAAACAATTCGGGCGGACTCTACTAAAAACGGATATTCAAGTATCAGCAGAGCCGCTGCAATATTGCAATGCGATGGCCCAAGCATCGGCTAAGTATGGTATTGGGTTGGATGTCATAGAATTGTCGAACAAACTAAGTGCAAACCGCAACCAAATGTGGATTGATTCAATATCACAGGCGATGAGAAAGAGTTCTGCTCGGCTCGACTTTCAAAAACGGTCGTCGGATACCGACTCCGTCATCGATCAACTATTGGTAGTGTATGGGCGATCGATGAAAAATATTTCTTATATTCCGGCGCTGGCAATCATGGCTCAATATCAACATCGGCATTTAGGAAATGAAAAGTCGTTAACCAATACTGAGCTCAAAAAAATAATCGAGCCACATGTACAGGGGCCGCTACCGAAAAACGGTAGTGCAATTGCGGGACATTTAGCATTATTCACCGCGATGGATGCAACGACGCTTGAGCGGAAGTTCCAACGTGATTGCAAGCAACGTATTTTAGACGTGGCGGACTTGTTTTTTTCTGAGCAGTCGCAATACCGTGGTCACGCGATGATGCCGTTTCACAACGAGATGAGTGATGCTGTTTTTATGGGCGGGCCGATATTGGCTATCGCTGATTCGATAACTCGCGAGTTTGAAGATCCAAAGTATGCCAAGGCTACAATCTCCCATTTGCAAGCGTGTGCTCTGATGAATCAACTCGACAATGGTTTGTATCAACATTCTCCGCTGGACCCAACTGCTTGGGGGCGCGGTAATGGTTTTGCTGCGCTTGGCGCGAGTATGTGCCTGAGTTTACTATCACCGGAAACTAAAGGTTATGAGCAGGTACAGCAAAAATTTATTAAGCAAATAAACGAGTTGGTTAAGCATCAAGATGCAACTGGAAGTTGGCATCAA